>Ga0265297_10000241_pt1 | contig 183806 bp, 227 predicted proteins | sample Munlanlwell13791_FD_192502 | JGI IMG/M metagenome (GOLD analysis project Ga0265297, IMG submission 192502) | Leachate microbial communities from a municipal landfill in Southern Ontario, Canada - Leachate well 137-91 | ecosystem: Engineered > Solid waste > Landfill > Unclassified | place...
TTCTTGTTGATAATGGCTTTTTTAAATTAGTAAAAAAAGAATTTGAACTCAAGACCAAAAAACCAAAAAAATTTCTTCAGACTTTTAGAAATATTTGCATGAAGGAAAATTTAAGCATGGTTCATCTCTTTGTATATATGGCTCCTCCTTTTCAGTCAAGAATTCCTTCTAATGATGAAAAATTAAGAAAAAGCGTATATGACCATATAAAGAAGATGCTTGATTCTAAGAAATGGGCGACAGTAAGAGAGGGCAGATGCCAAAAGATATTTGATGAAAAAGGTAATATCTTCTTTAATCAAAAAGCAGTTGATTCCTGGATTGTTGCGGATTTATGCCTTTTTAAGGAGGAATTTCCGGATATAAACAAAGTTATTTTAATTTCCTCTGATTCTGATTTTGCACCAATTATAGAGATGGTAAAACAAAAAAAGAATATTGAGGTAATTTTATATACTTATTTCGAAAAAGAAAGAAGAAGTAAATTTCACAGGTCAAATCATCTGATAAACGCATGCTCTAAATATCATAAACTTTGTCCGGAGGATTTTGATTAAAAATGAAAACAGTCAGAAAAACAACAAATAATCATGAAGAAATTGTTATTAGTGTAAATGAAATCTTCGAGAAAATATCTGCAGAGTTTCCAGATGGATTTACTTCTGCAAAAGCTTCCTATTTTATAAAGGAAAAATACAACTTAAGCTATTTTAGCCTTGTTAATTCAGGAATTATTAAATATCTGATTGAAAAAGAAATTATAACAAAAGAATCTCAGGGAGAAAATCAAAGACATCGGTATGGCTGGATTGGAAATAAATTGCCTAATGCAGATATTCAAACAGAAAAAAACCTTTTTCAGGAAATTATTAATGTTTATGATAATAGAATAACCCCGATAGTCGGAAATGGTTCTTTAAAGAAAACACTTCTCGATAAATTAAAAACTACTTTACTGGATAATCTACATCCCAAAGAATAAAATGCCAAAAACAATTTTAGTAACCGGCTCTGCCGGTTTTATAGGATTTCATACAGCAAAGAAGCTCCTTGAAAGAGGAGACTCTGTAATTGGAATTGACAACTTTAATGATTACTATAATCCCCAGATAAAAGAAGACAGAAACAAGATTCTTGAAAAATTTGAGAACTTTAAGTTATACAGGGGAGATATTTCAGACATAGGTTTTCTTGATGATATTTTTAGTGGCAATATGATAGATGTTGTGTGCCATCTTGCTGCACAGGCAGGAGTAAGATACAGCATTGAAAATCCATTTGCCTATGAAAGGGCAAACATGCTTGGAACTTTAAACATTTTTGAAATGTGCAGAAAGCATAATATTCATTCTGTTGTCTATGCCTCATCTTCTTCTGTTTATGGAAACACAAAGCAAACTCCCTTTAATGAGGATATGAAACTGGATAAGCCTATCTCGTTATATGCTGCAACAAAAAAAGCAAACGAGCTTTATGCCTATGTTTATCATCATCTCTATGGAATAAAAATGGTTGGCCTGAGATTTTTCACTGTTTACGGTCCATGGGGAAGGCCAGACATGGCTTATTTTGCATTTACAGATTCAATAATAAATAACCAGCCGGTAAAAATATTCAATAGGGGAAATCAGAGAAGGGATTTTACTTACATTGATGACATCACACAGGGGATTATTTCCTCAATAGACAAAATTCATGAAGGAGAATTAAACTATGAAATATTTAATCTTGGAAATTCCACTCCTGAAAACCTGCTTGATTTCATGGGAACAATAGAGTCTGCCCTTGGAAAAACCGCAGTAAAGGAAATGGTGGATGCCCAGCCCGGTGATGTCACAGAAACATTTGCAGACATCACAAAATCAAAAGCAATGCTAAACTACAATCCAAAAACCCCTCTCCGTGAAGGAATCCCAAAGTTCATTGAGTGGTACAGGGATTATTTCAAGGTGGATTAAAACTAGAAGATGAAAAGCAAGACTAAAGAGAAGAAAAAGAAATTAAGGATTTTAATGCTCAATTATGAATTTCCTCCTCTTGGTGGGGGAGCAGGAAATGCAACTTATTATATGTTAAAAGAATTTTCAAAATATCCTAATCTTGAAATAGATTTGGTTACTTCTTCTGTGGATAAATCAAGAACAGAAAAATTTTCTAAAAATATAACAATTCATTTTTTAGATATTGGAAAAAAAGGAAATCTGCATTATCAATCAAATAAAGACCTTTTAACTTATTCATGGAAAACTTATAATTATTCAAAAGAATTAATTAAAACAAAAGAATTTGATGTATGTCATGCTTTTTTTGGTATTCCTTGTGGTTATATTGCAATGAAATTAAAAGATAAATATAGTCTTCCATATATCGTTAGTTTAAGGGGTAGTGATGTCCCTTTTTACAATAAGCGGTTTTATTTACTGGATTTATTAATATTCAAAAGATTAAGCAAAAAGATATGGAAAAATTCAAAAAAGATAATCGCTTTAAGTCATGATTTAATAAATATAGCAAGAAGAACATCACTAAATCAAGAAATTAGTGTAATATATAATGGTATTAACACAGAAGAATTTAAACATGATAAAAAATTATTATCTAATGAAAAAACAATTAATCTCTTATTTGTTGGTAGATTAATTGAAAGGAAAGGCTTGATTTATTTATTACAATCTTTTTTTAATTTAGAAAAGAATTATCCTAATCTTAGATTACGTATTGCAGGGGATGGACCATTATTGGAAAATTATTCTTCTTTAGTAAAACAAAAAGGAGTGGATAAGAAAATTATTTTTTATGGTCGTTTAGAACACAATAAAATAAATGAGTTATATAAAAAATCTCATATTTTTGTTTTACCATCACTTAATGAAGCTTTAGGTAATGTTACACAAGAGGCTTTAGCTTCAGGATTACCAATAATTACTACAAAAACAGGAGCATCTGAATTAATTAAAGATAATGGAATCTTTATAGAAAAAGAAGATTCAAAATCATTAACAGATGCTTTACAAATTTTAATTAAAGACAGAAAATTAAGAGAAAAAATGGGAAAGATAAGTAGACAACTTGCAGAAAAAATGAGTTGGGAAGAGTGTGCAAATAAATATCTCTTTATATATAAAAAAATCTAAAATGAGCATAATTAATATCACAAAAGGAAATTATGGCGGTCTAGATCATTTTTCAAGAGAAGTTTTTAATTATTTATCTAAGGAATTTGAAGAAAAAATATTCTATTTTTATCCAGAGGGTAATAAGATTTATAAGAAATTTAATAAATCTGAAATCTTTTTTTTGGAGTTTAATGGAGAAGTTATTTATGTTAATCTTTTTAGAAAAATTAAGGAATTAATTAATTGTGATTTAATTCATGTACATCATACAAAGGCGTGGATATTATTTTCTCCATTATTTTTATTTAAGGATAAAATTGTCTATTCCTTGCATGGGAATTTTGGATCTAATATAAAAAAAGGGCTTTTAACAAAACTTATTATTTTATTAATTATAAATTACATAACTATATTCTCACAAAAAATAATCTGTTTAACTAACCCTCAAAAAGAAAATATCCAGAAATACTGTTTATTTAAAAAAAGATTAGATAAAAAAGTAATTATCATAAATAACTTTATAAAAAAAGAAAATATTTTAAAACACAAAAAAATACTTAATGATAAAATTATTTTTGTGGGAAGATATACAAAATTAAAGGGTTTTGAAGACCTAATTAATCTAGCAAAGGACTCAAAAAATATTCATTTTTCTTTGGTGGGGGAAGATAATTTTGAAAATAAACTGGACAATATAGAAAATATCGGAAAGATAGACCATTCACAAATTTTTAAAGAATATGACAAATGTTCTATTTTAATCCTACCTTCTTATACTGAATCTTGGGGGTTAGTTATCACAGAAGCAATGGCTAGAGGATTAGTAGTTTTAGCTTCAGATTTGCCTACGATAAGAGAATATTTTATAGATGGTAGAAATGGCTACCTTTTTCCAACCGGAGATGTTGAAAAAATGAAAGAGTTAATTTTATATCTTAAAAATAATCCAAAAGAAATTGAGAGAATAAGTAAAAATAATTTAAAAGATATTTGGAAATTTACAGAAGAGAAACAAATTAATAAATATGTCAAAGTTTATGAAGAGATTTTAAAAGAGAATAAGAAAAGATGAAAACTTTAATAAACAAAAAATATAATAGTCACAGAGAAACAATCTCTAATTTTATCTGGAGAAGTTTACAAGTCATAGGAAAACAAGGAATAACTTTCTTAATATTTATCTTATGTGCGAAGATGCTTACTCCCTATGACTTTGGTATCTATAACTATGTACTAGCGATAATATTCTTCTTGATTATCTTTGGAGATTTTGGTATTTCTTCTGCAACATCAAAATATGTTGCAGAATACAATGCTATTGATAAGGAGAAGTTAAAATATGTTTTATTTAATTCAGGGATTATAATATTGGGATTAACTATAATTATCTCAATTTTAACATTATTAATAGGACCTTGGTATCTTAAAGATAAATATATTTACGTTCTTTATCTTTTGCCTTTAATCTTTCTTGCTCCTATGACTTCTTTATATGATGGTGTTTACAGAGGATTAAAGAAATTCAAACAGCTTTCAATAATTTCTATTCTTGTTGGGGTTTTAGCAATTCCAATGGTTTATTATTTTGTTAAATCTCATGGATTAATTGGAGCTTTAATTGCTCAAAATATATTTTATTTTGCTCTTTTATTAGCTTTGGGATTTGGAAATAGAGACTTTCATTTAAAATGGAACCGTTTAGTGATGAAAGAGATTGGGCAATATAGTTTAATTGTAGGGATTGCAAATGCAGGTTTATTACTTTATTCCCATATTGGAACATTAATTTTAGGACAATTTAATTATATCGAAGAAATTGCTTATTATGAGATAATTATTAAAATTTTTAATTTTTTGATATTGCCATCTATGCTTTTAGCAACTGTAATTGCTCCAAATAATACAAACAAATTTTCTATTAAAAAATATAAACAACTTAAAAAAAATTTACTTAGAGAATCTCTTTTTCTTTTTATAGTTGGATTGTTTTGTGCAGGCATATTTTATATAATCTCTCCTTTTCTTTTTGAAAATTTTTTATCTCACTATGATATTAATTTATTGACAAAAATACTTAATTTGTTACTAATTCTAATACCTTTAAGATTTTTTTCTAGTTATATTACTATCGGTTATATGGTTTCAGGAGGATTTGCTAGAATTAATGCTACATTATTAGTCTTTTTTGGAATTCTTAATTTAATCTTAGGAATAATCTTCGTAAATTTATTCGGTTTCATTGGTATAATTTATGCTACACTGATTTGTCAATTAATGTTTATATCTATAAAAGATATTTATTTTTATTATCTATTAAATAAATTATCTAGAGAAAAATAAATTTTTATGGTATCAATCTATTTAATTCTTCTATTAATTTTAGACGAATAAGATTATATCCTTTTTTCTTATTTGAAAACTTTTGTACATACTCTTTCTTATTTTTCAGCAGTTTTTCAAAATTATCTGACAACGTTTTATAAGATATTTCCTTCACATCGATAATATTTTCTTCATTATTAATGTCTTTCATAAAAGAATAATTTTTTTTATCATATGCTACATTTATCATTGGGATAGAATTGCTAAATGCAAATATCAATGAATGCAACATCATAGATACAGAGAAGTCTAATTTGCTATAATAATAATTTAACTCTTTTGGAGGACAATCACAGATTATTATGTTATCTATTTTTCTCTTTAATTCTTTTATTATATCTCCTTCCTTTTTGTGATGTTTAAGATATATCCATTGTATATCATATTTTTTGGATATAGATAACATAAATTTAATATATTCATTTATTATTTTTCTTATCAACTTTTTTTGAAGAAACCATCCATGATTTGCAATATTTATTCCAACATATATTTTTTTATTCTGCTTTATTATTAATTCTTTTTTAGGTTTTTCTTTTTTTAAAAATATTGCGGGGTCTCCAATATTTATAGAATTTAGATTCAATTTTGAAAGAAATTTTTTTGAATATTCATCCCTTACAGAACTAATTTTAGATATTTTATTTAGGAGGATAATGCTATTAATAGATTCTTTATCTAATGATTTGTCACCAATATTCTCATTAACTCCAACCCCAATTAAAACTATTGGAACTTCTATTTTTTTTATTAATTCATTATCTAAAGGTAAGCTCCAACTTGCATAAAACCCACCACCACCGATTATTACTAAATCATTATTATTTATTTCATCCAGTAGTTTTTTTCTATTAATACATTTTATCTTTTTTGAAATATTGATAATAAACCTCTTGATATTGCACCTTATTTTTTTATTATTTATTTTATTTATTTTTTTTGTAATATGAGAGGTTATTCGATTGTATACTGTGATTTGTTGAATTTTTTTTGAGGTAAACTTAATCTTTGTATCATTAAAACATATCCTAAATAATTCTCTTATGCTTGATACTACTGCTTCATCGCCTTTATTATTCAATGTATTAAAATGGAAATGTATAATTTTCATTTTTATCTATAGTAAACATCTATTCCTTCAAAATGTTTTTTATTTAATTTTTCTTCCATGTTTATATAAGTTTCTTTATTTAAAAAATTCCATACATGTCCATACTTATCATAAGTTATAATACAGATGTTATCTTTTTTATTTATTATCTCTAATAACTTTAAATCATTAATAGTTGGAATATTTCCCAAATATGTTTTGTACTCTCCATTAGAAGATAAATAGAATCTTTTATCATTTTCTATTCCTTCATCATAGGATGTATAATCAGTATTTACTCCATAAAAATATGAAATATATGGTCTATCAATTATTCCATAAATAGTTTTATCTTGACAATTATTTTTGATATATTTATATGCTGAATTATAATCTCTATATACAATTTCATTAGGAATATTTGGATTATCAATAAAATTAGCAGGATAATTCAAAAATAATGTTATAATTATTAATAAAATTAAGAATATTTTTATATAATATTTATTAATACGGTTTATTGTAAAAATTGAACCCAAATAATATAATGGAAAAAAATATAATACCCCCCTCATTAAATGCAGGTCTTTTGAAGAAATAAGATGCCCAACGAAGAGGATTATACCTAATAAAATAATTGAATACTTTTTTAGGTTATCTTGTTTTATAAACGACAATGATCCTAAAGACAGTATTGTTACAATTATATTAAGTTCTAAAAAATAATAATAAAATAAATCTTCACTTGAATTTGTTTCTCCCGGATCAAAGATTACTCCAAAATTAAACATTTTAATAAAGAAAATGATCAAAATTAAAGAAACAATTACAATTATTCTACGGTTTCTTTTATTCTTTCTTATATCCGTTACAAAAAAGATAAAAAATAAAAGATAAAAAAGAAAAGATAAAATTATTAAGATGGATGAGCTATCATGGCTAAAATAATAATTTATAAATACAATTAATAAAACTAATATCCAACAGATAATTAATTTTATTTTTAATTTATTCAATTTAGAATTCTCATAAATACACATAAATAAATAACTTATAATAAGTATTGATGACTCATAAAAAACATACCCCCTGATATAGACATGATTAAAAATTGTCCATGGACTTATTGAATACAAAAGAAGAAGTAATAAACAATATTTCTTCTCCACTATCCTTTTTGATATCAATAAAAGAAATATAAAACTTATTATTCCAAGTGATACTGGCACTAATTTGGCTACTAAAATATATTTTCCAAATATAGACAAATAAATCCCAACTAAAAAAGAAATTTGGGACCATCGTGTATAAGCTTCTCCATTAAAAATTGTTGCAAATTTTCCATTTTCACCTAAATTTAACCCCGAGAATATATGATTATATTCATCAATATATGACCCCCCTGTTTTTATTAATAAAATTATTCTTATACTTAAAAAAAATATAAATATTACTATTAATCCCCAACTATACTTCCATCCTTCCTTATACATCCATTTAATAATATTCCTCAAAATAGGGATTCTATTTATTTTTGGAAACTTATTGTCAAATTCTTTTGCTCTTTTTTTCTCTGATTTTTCTTCATTAACTTTTTCTTGCTCAATTTCTTTTTCAACTTTACTCCTGTAAGAATAAAATGTAAGAAATCCAAAAGAAATAGATAATGCAGTAAGATGATGCATATAATCCAAAATTATTTGCCTATTAAGAAACTGATTTGCTGTGAATATAATCAGTGTTAATAAAAACAAGTAAGAAAATATGTAAATCATCCCAGATTTTTCTCTTTTTGATTCTGGAATTTTCTTTATTTTTTGTGTTAAAAACAAGGTTATAACAAAAACCATAAAATAAAACATATAAGTTAAATTCCAATAAACAGGAAGCATATTAATTTTTAATAATATCATAAAGAATATAAATAAAAAAACTACTGCTATTGAACTATGTCTTAGAATTTTATAATAATCTAATTCTTTTATCTTTTGTTTTATTTTATTAAGATTTTGAGTTAAGCTATTACTATCTTTATTATTAGTTTCTTTATCATCTTGTTTAATTTTCTTTATGACCATTTTTTCTTATTTTATTATCTTAAACCCACCTAATTAATAGTTTATTATGGAAGTTGCTCAAATGCGTGATTTTACTTACATTAATATAATATCATAATTTTAATTTAATATTTTCTAAATATATCCTATTTTCATCAAGAACTTTCATTTTAAATTTTGTATCCTTATTAACAATAAGATTATCTTTATATTGGATTTTATTTTCTTCTATTTTTAGTTTATTTGTATCAATAATTATCACGTCCTGATTATCAAGATTACTTTGAGAATTTATAGGTATATCAAACCAATTTTCTTTGCTTATAGAAATATAATCAGAATAAATATACACATAACCTATTGGAGTTCTAAAATAATAATCTCCTACTTTTTCTAATTTCCTGTCATATCTTTTGTTATACCAATCTTCATCTAAATCAATATCCTTGTCCTCTGCTCCAGAAATAGAAATAATTTGTTTTTTTTCTTTCCACCAATATTTAAATCCTATTGTTTTTATTGAATAAACCTTCGTATAAAAATTAAATGATGCCCATGATCGTAATGTTCCAACAAGTAAAATTTTATTTGAATTAATCCTTATATTTTTTAATGTAGAATCTGCATCATTGTTATTATTGTCTTTGGTGAAAGTTATATAATAAATTCCTCTTGGAATGTTTACTTTGATTTCAAAATCCTGTTCTTCTCCGGTTTTTCCTGTTTTTGTGCTTGTGCCATCATCTTTGTATGTTTTTTTGAATAAAGAATTCCCTTTGCTGTCTTTTATCTCAACTGTGTATTCATCACTACCCACATATGAGTTTAAGTCCTGCTTTATGAATTCAATCTCAAAATTTCCTCCGCCATGGTAAACAGCCAGTTTTAGATTATCCCTGAAAGTTGTTGATATTGTTGTGAATTCCTGCTTGTAATCATCTAAAACTGGAACATAATCATTGCTTGTTTCTTTGAATGAATAAACACTGTTTCCGGCAAAGTTCTTGTATACAAAATCTTCCACACTGCTTCCATCTTTCAGGCTTGCTTTGCCGTAGCTTACATTTTTATTTACATAAACTGCTGCATTTTCATCTGGAAAATCTTTTACTAATTCATAATTTTCAAGGTTTGGAATTATTGCTTTGTCATTAAGATAAACATTGCTTCCTGAATTTCCGTCTGTCATCAAGTCTATTTCAAGAGTTGCATTGACATCTCCAACAAGGGGAGTGGCTGGCTTGAAAACCAGATTGAAAATTTCCTCAGAGACAAACTTTCTCACTTCAAACCCATTCACATTCTCCTTTTGCCCTAAGACTCTGTCATTATCAATATAAAAACTGCTCAGCTTGTCAAAAATCATTAAACTGCCGGCATTTATTGTGTATTCTCCGGAGTTTACTAAAGGTGTATGCTCTGGCCATATATTGCCAACAATAAAGTAAGCAATAACACTGAAAACCAAAAGATAAATCACAAGTATAAAATAATGCTCTGGCTTTGTTGGCTTTAGATTTCTTAAATGAGCCTTAAGATTTACAGGAGTCCCTGCCTTCTCTGTTTTCTTCTTCTGGGATTTTTCCGGAGTCTTTACTGTTTTAACATAATCCTTCTTTTCTTTTTCCTCAGAAAATCCCCTGAGAGGAAGCAATTTTCTCCTCTTTCTTACAAGATAAGCATAAAGAAGAACAAGTATCAAGACCTCTACTATTATGCTTTCCAGCAATATCAGCTGTATGAGACTTATCCCTGATGTAACCATTACAGAATTACACTTTTTTGCATATTTAAAGGTTTTTGTGGGGGGGCTTTGTGTAAGTAATCTTTAATTAAGGTTACCTACACAGAAAAATAAACAAATATTTTAAAATGAGAAAGATATTTACTTTTTATATGGTTAATCATATAGAGATACATGTTTATACTGATGGGGCAAGTAGAAACAATCCGGGTCAATCAGCCATAGGTATTGTATTTTTAGATGGTAAAGGGGATTTAATAGCAGAGCATAAGGAGTGTATTGGGATAACAACAAATAATAGAGCAGAATACTTGGCGATAATTAGGGCATTAGAATTGGGAACAGAATATTGCAGAAAAAAAGTAAGCATTTTTTCAGATAGTGAGCTTGTGATTAATCAATTAAATAGCACTTATGCTATTAAATCTAAAGAGCTTAGAGATTTATATAAACAAATAAAAATTAATGAACAATTTTATCAGGAAGTAATTTATAATTGGGTTTCAAGAAAAAATAAACACATCTGTAGAGCAGATGAATTATGCAATCCGGCATTAGAAGGACATTATACTAAAAAATAATTAACTCTATTTTAATAGTATCTAAACATAATCTTTATAATAATTGGATTAATGCTGATTAAATGAAAGAGGATGTTCATATAGACATGAGTGGAAGAATTTATAAAAAAGTTACAATCGGAATTGGCTGTTATGGGGTTATTTCAAAAAAACACAACGGCTGTGCATTAAGAGGTAATTTGGTTAAGTTAGTTCAAAAAAATCTATGCTTGGGGGATATTTACGAAGAACATGCAAAACTTTATGCGATATGCATTTATTTATTAATAAAAAATAAAATGGAAGACATTGAAACATTAATCATATGCAATGATGAGGATTTTAATTATGTTAAAGAATATTTAATCATCCTGATTGGGGAAGAACCTTCTTTTCAAATTATAAGTATCTCAAATTTACGCGATAAACTTGGAAGAAAAGTTAGTTCTTTAGCAGATAATGTTGCAAAATGTTACAGAAAAAGAGGCTTAAACAAAACTAAATGGAATAATGGAAAAAAATTGGATTTGGTAGAAATAAACTTTGATATTATAAAAAAATATTGGGATTTATTAAAATAAAGATAAAGTAAGTGACTACAGCCTTCCCAACCAATCCTCCGCATAAAGCGTTGGTCAGATTAAATAATTAATCCTTTTACGGAGCCGTTCACTTACTTTTATATAATCATTCTCTTAATTATAAACCTTACCGAAAGATTTATATATAATATAATTATATAATAATTATGTTAAGCGAAGAATTAAGTAAAAAATTAAAAGAACTTATATTAAAAGACCCAAAATTGGCATTAGATGAAATTGGAAAGAATCCCCAGATATTAAAAGCACTATTAAATAGTCAGGATGAAGCAACGAATGAAAGAAAGGATAAACTAAAATATGTTAATATGAATCAACAAATGCAAATTCAATTAGAACAAAAATCAAAAGAATTGAATACTACTCAAGGAGTTCTTATTGGTGCAGGGATATTCATTCTTCTAGCACTTTTAAGCAAATCAAAATAATATTTTAAAATGAATCAAAAGAAATTAACTAAAGGAAAGGCATTTCTTGTTATATTCATTTTAATCATTATAACCTGTTTACTTATTCTTTTTGCAACTAACTGTTTTAATGAACAAATACTTTATGGGATTTTAACTGGTTTAGGAACAGGTCTAATTATAACTATTTTATCTTGGGTTACAAAATAATCCTTTTGCTTTAAACAAAAACCTTTAAATTACTTTAATTCTTTTGTAATTTTATGAAAACAGAAACCATTATTTCTATTGTTGCAGTCTTGGTTTTGGTATTTATTTTTACAATGCTTTTTATAACCAGAGACTATCTTTTTGGAAGCAATATCCCTGTTGATTTTTCAATAAAGAATTCATCATCACAAAATAACTCATCATCTACACTTTCTCCTGAGGATATAATCTGTTCTTCTGATTCTTATAATTGCGGGGATTTTTCAAGTCAGGAGGAAGCTCAGGAAGTCTATGATTCCTGTTATGCAGATTACGGAGATGTTCACAATTTGGATAATGATGGAGATGGAGTTGTTTGCGAGGGGCTGAGTTGAAAAATAAAAATGAATGAAAAAAAATTTATAAATCCCGGAAATTTTATGTTCTTAACAGTCTTCGGATTGTGACGATATTCCCCGGTAATCAAGCGGTTGCCGGATGCTTTATTCTTTTAAATAAATTCAGGGGGAATTTTTAATGGATGACTGTATAGTTCTTGTTGATAATGGCTTTTTTAAATTAGTAAAAAAAGAATTTGAACTCAAGACCAAAAAACCAAAAAAATTTCTTCAGACTTTTAGAAATATTTGCATGAAGGAAAATTTAAGCATGGTTCATCTTTTTGTATATATGGCTCCTCCTTTTCAGTCAAGAATTCCTTCTAATAATGAAAAATTAAGAAAAAGCGTATATGACCATATAAAGAAGATGCTTGATTCTAAGAAATGGGCGACAGTAAGAGAGGGCAGATGCCAAAAGAAATCCAGATAAATCTAAAGATTCTATTCATTTTTATAGAAAGATGGGGTTTGAATTATTAAAAGAAAGGGAAAAAGGCACTACTCCAATGTATAAAGATGTTTTTAAAATTATTAATGAATGAGATTAACAAATAACAAAATAAGGAGAATTTTCTTTTATTTCTTCAGAGAGGTTTTTATCAGCCTTTGTAATTTTTGATTTTTCCATATTAACCATTTTTATCAAGAATTTATCTGCTGACTCTCCCTTTAGCTCTGGAGTTGATCTTATGGGTTTTGCCATATTTTACATAATTTCTTGTTATTTATAAATTTATCTCAGCATTTCCAAATCACTAAATCATCAGAAGCATATTTTTCTGTGCAGTTGCTTGTGAGAGTTTACCATAAGGGGTAGGGGTAGTAAAATTTAAATAATTGTTATTTCTAGTGTAAATAAGGATACCTAAGGTCTGGCTCGAGCGAAAGCGATAAAGCCTTGCTTGGGCTTTTGGGGGCATAGCCCCAATCCTTGACTATATTATTTTGCTTATAATTTCAATAATTTCTTCTATTTCTTCCTTTTGTATTGTTTTTGTTGGATATTCTAAACAGAGCTTATTTATTAAACAAAAATTAGGATAGTAAAATTTATAAAAACGATTACATTCATGTAGTTAAGGCTTCAAGGAGCGCCTTAATCTGCTTGCAGAATCCTGCATTGTGTTCCCTGTCGTTGCTTCGGCAACGCAGGCTTTTTTAAAATGGAGAGAATTTCTGTATTTATTGATGGGGAGAATTTTCTTGGTGGTATAAAATCTATTAATAAATTTTACACAGATTTTAATTTTAATTTTAAAAAATACATTGGTTATATCACTAGAGGAAGAAAGTTGATTAATATTTATTACTTTATTGCTCCTCTTAAACAAAATTTAAATCCCTTAATCTATAAAAAACAACAGAAACTTTTATCAAGACTCCATAAGGAGGGTATTAATGTAATTCTATGTAAAAGAAGAAAAAGGGATTGTGGAGATGGAACTCCCATCCATAAAATAAAAGAAGATGACATCAGATTAGCTTTACAGATGCAAAAAGATGCCTATGATAACAAATTTGATATTGCCTTAATCATTAGTGGAGATGGAGACTTTGTTCCATTGCCGGAATATCTTAAAGAAAAAAACAAAAAAATGGAAGTCGCTTATTTTGATGGATGCATTTCTATAAGTCTTTTAAGAGCATGTAATTTTAAAGGATATTTAATTAATAATAAAATAGTAAATAAGTTTTTTTATAGAGCATAGTTTCTTTTTTTAACACTTCCAAATCACTAAATCATCAGAAGCATATTTTTCTGTGCAGTTGCTTGTGAGATTTTCAAAGTTTTCTCTTTGCTCTGGCTTTAGCTTGCTTGCTGAGAAAAAATCTCCGAGAACATAATATGGCTTGGCTGGAAGATTGCTGTAATTTAAGATTTCTGCTCCGGAATATCTGTCTACTGTCTTATTGTTTGAATTAATCATTGAAATCTGGTCTTCTCCTATTCCGTTCATTGTAAATGGAATCACATAGTTTGGCTTTTTTATGTACCATTCAACATTGCTTGAGAACAATGAGATAACTGTATTGTGTGGATTTTTCAGTTCTGCCATGAGGTCTTGTGGAATGACTTTGTAATTTGTTTCAGGAGCAGACAAATCATTGAGATTGTAGCTGATAGGAATTATTACATTTGTGTAAGTATGAGGAAAAATTAAATTTGAAGGAAGTATCAATAGAATAAAAATTGGCACAAGCATTATCTTTCCAAACTTTTCATAAAGGAATGAAAACAGCAAAGAGCTATACAATACAACAGGAAAAACAAAAAAGTAGGAATATCTTAATGCAAATGTCTGCAATGAAAAAACTCCGATTAATGTTATTATTGCAGGAGCAACCATCAATATTGTAAGCTTTTTATTTTTTATAAAAGCCCACACAACCCCAAATACCGACAAAAGCAGAACATAAGCCATGTTGGATATCTTTGAAAAATACTCGCTTGCATAATTTACAGCAACTTCTGTGCTTTTTGTGGAAAGGCCGACTGCAGGCATGAATTTTTTAACAAGCGGAATTAAAGGAAAAATACTGAGCCATTTTTCCTTTGTATATGCAATTATATACACTATAAAGAAAGGAGATAAAATCAGCCCCTCTATCTGAATGTCAAGAGTAATGAAAAATGAAATCAGTGCAGGATAAATCCATCTTATGTCTTTTTTTGATTTATACAATAGATATAATGAAAGAAAAAAGAAGAACTGAAACATCTGATAGAATCTTGCCTGCCTTGAATAAAAAACCTCAAGATAAAAAACAGCAAAAAACAATGCAGCTATCAGCCCCCCTTTCTTTGAATATTCTTTTCCTATAAAATAAGCAAGAACTATTGTCAGCATGCCAAAAATTACAGAAACAAACCTTGCACTAAACTCGCTTTGACTAAATAAAATAAAAAATGCCTGAAGATAATGAAAGCTATACGCCCTGCTGTACAAAAGCCCTGAATCAAATCTCGGAATTCCCTTTTCAACTATCTGCCTTGAAGCCATTGCAGACGTTGATTCATCAATCCATAAAGGAGCATTTCCAAGAGCATAAACCCTCAGAAAAAAAGCAAAAACCAGTATTCCCATAAGAATCCACAGTTCTGTTTTCTTTCTCATATATTTTCACCACACCCAAACTTTTAAACTTACTCATACAATTATCCTGAAATAATAACCTTTTACTGAATAAAGAAAACATTTAAATATTCCCCGCAATACATTATATCATAAAGTCCCCCGTATGACTTCGGTTATCGGAGGAATGCGGGGCTTATTTCATTATAACAAAATTTATTAGCTTTATTTCTCTTGGGGTAATATGTCCAGCAAAAGTGCAATTGTATTTATAGACGGGAATAAAATTCTAAAGACAATTCTTTAAAATGTTAAAAGAAGGAAACATAAAGCCAGAAGAGATAAGGGTAGAAGTTCTTAGCGAATATCATACGGAGTTAATAGGTAGTTTTCAATCTTATGAGCAGGATCTTGTTGATTTTCTTAAAGAAGATGCTCTTGAAAATCAGATAAAGAATATCTCTGTTACTTATATTTGGGTTCATATAAGAACAGGAAAACTTTTGGGATATATAACTCTTTTAACAGATAGTTTAGCATTAAAGAAACTAAATCCAGCATTAAAAGAATCATTTAAAATGAAGGGAATTGATTACCCAACTCTTCCTGCCATAAAGATTGGAAGACTCTGTGTGGATGAAAGATATAGGCATAGAGGTATAGGCACATTAATGTTTTATCATACTCTTTCAATAATGATTAAGCTAAAAAGAAATGTTGGATGCAGATTTATTACTTTAGATGCGAAGGAAAATAAAGACGACCAAAATAAAAATGCTGTTCATTTTTATAAAAGTCTTGGATTTGATTTCCTTAAGGAAAAAAAGAAAAAACAGCCTCCAATGTATTTTGATGCATATAAAATTATGAAAGAACTTGAAGAAAAATTTATGAATAAATAGTCAATTTTTTTGAAATTTCCATGACTTTCTGTGCCAATTCTCTGTCTTTTTTTGTTATCTTAGAATTTTCTATGCAAATCATCTTTCTTAAAAATCTGTTGGCTTCTTCACCAACAAGGTCTGGTGTTGCTTTAATTGGTTTAGCCATTTTATACTGCCTTTGTTTTAAATTACTGCTAATATTATCCTTTTAATTTATTAGTCTTTTATTTGTTAGGTTTATATAACAACATAGTAATTTTCTGTTTATAAATATTCTTCTCCTACAAAAAATCCTGAATCAAAAGATATAAAAAACATTTTTCCTTGAACTAATTAGATAAAAAGAGGAAGAGAAAGGAGAAAGAGGGAAGATAAAAGATGATTGAAGATGCCACACTTATTGCTGCAGGCCTCGGAGGCATCGGCGGTCTGACACGCGGAGTTGTCGGCCTGCTCAAGGCTCTTTCTTTGAAAAGAAAAATCCTCTGGGACTATTATGTCATAACTGTTCTTGTTGCAGTGGTTATAGGAATCTTTGTGGGAATAATATTTGATTTTGACAAAAGGTTAAGCCTTCTGGCAGGATATGCAGGCACAGACATTCTTGAGGGAATATACAAGTCTTTCAAAGTCCAGAAAACTTATGTAAGGAGCAGATAAACCAAAGATTTAAATAATATCAATTGATATTATTACTATGAACTCAAAAACACTCCAAAAAAAGTATTCTGAAACAAATGAAATAGCGAGAAGCCCTACTCTCCAGACAGTCTTAATGGTTGAAAAATTCGTAAAAGATAATTCGGGAGAATACAAAAAAACAGAATTATTCAAAAAACTCCCAAAAAAAGTGATGTGGCAGACCTTTCAGGTAATAATGGAATATCTTGAAGACACAGGAAGAATAATCTATGAAAAAGACGGCACAATAGTCTATATATGGAATCCTGATTTTTATGAAAAAATTAAAAATCGGCCTGCAATTAAAATCTGATGGAATCAGAAAAAGTTATTTTTATTAATAATGAATTAGAAGAGGCATTTAATGATTTATCAGACAAAGACCCTACAAAAAAAGCATTGATAAGGGCAATCAAAAATATAAAAGAAGATTATCAGTCAGGAAGAAACGTAAAAAAAGAGTTAATTCCAAAACAATTAATTAATAAATATAATATTAATAACTTGAGAATTTATAATCTTCCGGATGCATGGAGATTAACTTTTCAAATTTTAAAATGGCAAACAAAAATCTTGTGAATTTTATAACAGAGGCAAGAAAAAGAGGCTTTACAGACAGGCAGATAATAAACCCTCTTCTTGAAAAAGGATGGCCAATGAAGGAAATAAAGGACGCATTCCTTGAGCTTTATCCGAAATACAAATCAAAAAATCAGGTCTGCCTTTTTCTCGGAGATGAAATAATTGAAATCATTGAAAAGCGCGCAAAGAAAAACATGTTCACAGTTTCAGAGCAGATAGAAGACATCATAAGAAGAAGCTGTTCAACCCAGTTAAGAAAAAAATCCTCTTCAGATGACAAGATTGATGATATTCTTTTGAAATGCTTTTCGAGAAGCAACAGGGGAAGAAAAAAGAAATCCTAGTCTATCCCGTATTTTTCCTTTAATACTGCCCTTGCCTTCCTGAATCTTGGCCTCAAAAGCCTGAATTTTCTTGAATCAATATATCTGTCTTCATGTTTTCTTAAAACCTCTTCAAGGTTGGCGCTTCCTTTTAAAATTCCTTTGTAAACCTTTAATCCATAGGGAACACTCAAAGGAAAAAATAATTTTGGGGAAGAATGATAAACCACATCAAACAATCCCTTAAATCCTATCCTTGAATAAATGCTCTTTCTTCCTTCGGCAATTCCTATTTTTTTCAGGAGTCTTCTTCTTATTTCAAGCCTTTCTCTCTCTTCAGGATACATGACTATCCATTTCCTATAGTCTATTTAAATATTCTCCGTACCCTGAATTGCAGTATTTTTCTGCAAGTTTTCTTAAATCTTTTTTTGTAATCCATCCTTTCCTGAATGCTATTTCCTCTATGCACGAAACTTTCAAACCCTGCCTTTTTTCTATTGTCCTTATGAACATTGTTGCTTCTGCCATGGATTCAAATGTTCCTGTGTCAAGCCAGGCAAATCCCCTTCCGATTACCCTTGCCTCGAGCTTGCCTCTTTTTATATATTCCTTATTAATGTCAGTTATCTCAATCTCCCCCCTTGCAGAAGGCTTAAGGCTCTTTGCTATTTCCACAACATCATTGTCATAAAAGTACATCCCGACAACAGCAAAATTAGACTTTGGATTTTCAGGCTTTTCCTCTATTGAAATGACTCTGTGGTTTTTGTCAAACTCGATTATTCCGTATCTTTTAGGGTCACTGACTTCATATCCAAATATTACAGCCCCATCTCTCGAGGCAGCATCTTCCAGCATCTCAGAAAGACCATATCCATAAAATATATTGTCTCCTAAAACCATCCCGACTCTGTCATTTCCTATAAAATCCTCCCCGACAATAAAAGCATCAGCAATTCCTCTTGGCTTTTCCTGTATTTTATATGAAAATCTCATACCCAAATCAGAACCATCTCCAAGCAGTTCCTCAAATCTGCCCATGTCTTTTGGAGTTGAAATCACAAGAACATCTCTTATGCCTGCAAGCATTAATGCAGAAAGAGGATAATAAACCATTGGCTTGTCATAAACAGGAAGGAGCTGTTTGACTATTGCCCTTGTTGCAGGATACAATCTTGTTGATTTTCCTCCTGCAAGAATTATTCCCTTTTTTGTCTGAATTTTTTCCACCATTTTTTGTTCTGCTCATACCATTCTATTGTATCTCTCAAACCATCCCTGAAATTTACCAGTGGCCTCCATCCCAATTCTGAGTTTGCCTTTTCAGAATTCATTGAATACCTTAAATCATGGCCTTTTCTGTCTTCAACAAATCTTATCATATCCCTTCCGCATTTCATCTCCCTGAAAATCATTCTTGTAATATCAATATTCCTTAATTCATATCCTCCTCCGAGATTATATACCTCTCCGGGCATTCCTTGCTGAAGAACTTTTATTATCCCCCTGCAATTGTCTTCAACATGAATCCAGTCCCTTATGTTTTTTCCATCCCCATAAAGAGGAACCTTTTTTCCATCAAGAAGACTTGTTACAAATAATGGAATCAGCTTTTCAGGAAATTGATATCTTCCATAGTTGTTTGAGCTTCTTGTGACAACCACATCCAGTCCATGAGTTTTAAAATAACTTAAGGCAAGCAAGTCTGCAGCAGCCTTTGAGGCAGAATAAGGGCTGCTTGGTTTTAAAGCATCACTTTCAACAGAGCTTCTCTGGCCTTCATTTAAACTTCCGTAAACTTCATCTGTTCCTATCTGCACAAATCTTTCAATGCCATTTTCCACTGCACAATCCAATAAAACTCTTGCCCCGTTAACATTTGTTTTTATGAAATCAGTTGCATTGATAATGCTCCTGTCCACATGGCTCTCTGCCGCAAAATTGACAATTCTTCTTATGCCATGCTTTTTTATTATATAATCAACTTTTCTTTTATCGCATATGTCTCCCTGAACAAAAAGATAATTCTTGAAAAAAAATTCCATATCCTCAAGGTTTTCAGGATTTCCTGCATAAGTCAATTTGTCATAATTCACTAAATCTCCATTAAAATTGTTTTCAAGAAGATATCTTATAAAATTAGTTCCTATAAAACCGCATCCGCCTGTAACAAGCAGGTTTCCTTCTTTATTTTTCTCTTCTTCCTTTTCAGCAACAGTCTCTCTTTCCAGTACCTCTGCCATTAAAAAATTCCTCATCATTCATTAATAAGTATTTCTCTGTTTCAATAATGATAATGAAGAATTAAATTTCCATTTTCATCCCTCAAAAAAAGGCTGTCTCCTGTTTCCTGCCATGCATTCTCAGTCTCTATGACAATGCTTTCTCCGGGAGAAATGATTTCCTCTAAAACTGTTTTCTTCCTTCCCTCTCCCTTTAATTCCCAGCCTTTAACATCACATTCAAAGGAGCATTTATTACTTAAAACAGCTTCTGAATTTTTTATGCTTAAATCCATGAGTTCAATGCAATTAATGCATTTATCTGTTGATTTTTCACAAAGGTTTTTCCCCTCATTCAGGCATTGTTCCCATGCCTCATAAAATCTTTCAGCATATCTGTCTTTTCCGGAGGGAAAATATGCATTTGCAAAACCTTCTTCAATAATATTAATATTCACATTTTTTCCAGCCGCAAAAATATATCTCAGACTTCTTCCGTATTTGTCCTTGTCTTCTCTCAGTTTTTCAAGTTCTATTGTTCTGTTTAAGACAAGGCTTTCAAGAAACTCCTTTGCCTCCTTGTAATATTTTTCTCCTCTTTCAGGAGTGTTTATCCCGAGAAGCCTTATTGTTTCCTTTAGTGTCTCATTTCTTGCTATTTCTATGGTATCCCCGTCAATCACTCTCACGACAAAAACTTCCTCTCTTTCATCAGCTATCCTTACAGCAAAGGAATCAATATATGAATAATTTGCAAGAAACAGCATTAAAACTGCAAGAATAAGTGCGAATATTTCTGCTCTTTTATTCATTAAGCAAAAAGCATATCCTTATTTAAAAAAATAATCAATATTGAGTTACTCTTTGCTTTCTTTTCTTATAAGATATCCGTCAATAATAAATCTGTTGAGACAGCTTGTAACTCTTGGGCATTTTCTTTCAAAGCATCCCATTATGTCATATCCCATCTCTTCAAAACAGTGCAGTGAAAAATAAGGCTCTATGCCATTTTCTATTAAAATCTCTGCATCAATAAGCTCTCTCCCTATTCTTCCGGAATCCGGCACAAATTCAGGAACTTGTTTATTCATTAAAAAATTATTGAAACATGTTTTTTAAAATTATATCATGGAAAAGCACTCATGTAATTAAGAATAGCCGCAAAGCTTACCCATAGCAAATAAGGAACCAAAAGCCATGAAGCTTTTTTTGATATCTTTGATGTAAGCGAAATCATTGCTACTATTGAAAACCATAAAACTATCAGTTCAAGAAATGCAAAACCCGGCTGCTTTATTCCAAAATATAAAAAGCTCCAGAATATGTTCAGTAAAAAATTAATTCCAAATACCCATGCTATCTTTGTTTTCTGCTTTTCATTCGAGTTTGTCCAGGAAAAATAAAGGGATAATGCAATAAGAAAAAACAGGATGTTCCATACTATTGGAAACACATAATTTGGAGGGGTGATGCTCGGCCTTATCTCTTTATACCATTCTGAGTTTGTATTCTGTGATGTGAAAAAACTCCCTATGAATGCAACAGCATAGACAATAATCAGGCATGCAGCAAGAGTCTTCCACTGTATTTTCTTTTTTGATTTTTTATATGTTTTAGGATTTGCCTTTTTAGAAACTGTTTTTACCTTTCTCTTCCTCTTTTTCATTCTAATAATAATTCTTTGCTGTTTATAAAATATGCGGGGGACAGGATTCGAACCTGCGCAGGCACTAAGCCACAGGATCTTAAGTCCTGTTCGTTTGACCACTCCGACACCCCCGCCTATGACATTATTTTTAACAGAAATAAACTTAAAAATTTATTCTTTCCTTACTTTTACTCCAAGCTGTTCAAGTCTCTGGACATGGGCCTGAATAATGGCATCAACATTTCCTATCATCTTTATCAGCTCGTTTCTCTCATTAACAAGTGTATTCACAGAGCCTTTATGGTATCCTATTTCCTCTTCGGGGCTCAGTTTTTCTTCCACTTTATTTCCCAGATTTTCCTTTTCCATGAAAATCCGAAAGAAATGCCATTAATAAACTTTTTTGAAATTTGGTTTTGTTTCAGAAATCAGTCATACTCTTCACTTTCAATCTTCCTGATTATCTCCCGGACTTTTTTTGTTACATGCTGTACGGCTCTGTCATCGCTTTCCCTTGGATGCTTGTTCTTGTAGTCAAGCGCCTCGGCAGCTCCTGCAATCACAGCAATCTTCATCTTTTTGTCATCTTTTGCCATTGTTCTTTTTATTTTTGGATTTATTTAAGCTTTATTGCATTCCAGAATTTAATTCCTCGTATGCAGAGTGCGCGGCAATTGCTCCTTCTGCACATGCAGTTATAACCTGCTTTAGAGGATTGTTTGTTAAATCCCCTGCAGCAAAAACTCCCTTTATGCTTGTTTTTTGTTTCTTGTCAACTTTGACATAATTTTTTTCCATTTCCAGTTTCATTTTTTCTGCAATCTCTGTGTTTGGCTCGCTTCCTATCTCGACAAATAATCCGTCAATTTTTATTTTTCTCTTGCTGTTGATTTCTATTTCCTCAAGCTTTTCCTCTCCGTTAAGGCTTGTTACCTCTGAATTGAAAATCTTTTCAATTTTCTTGTTTTTGTTTACTTCATCGACCCATGCAGGCTCTGCCTTTGAGAATTTGTCCCTTCTGTAGATTAGATAAACCTTTGTTGCATACTTGCTCAGCAATAATGCGGCAGTAAGTGCGGCATTGCCCCCTCCGACAACTCCTGCAATCTTGTCCTTGTAAAAAGGCGCATCGCATGTTGCGCAATAGCTTATTCCAAGTCCTGTAAATTCTTTTTCCCTTGCAAGATTTAATTTTCTTCTCTCTGTTCCTGTTGTGATTATTATTTTCTTTGTCCCGTATTTTTCCCTGTCTGTAATAACTTCAAAATCCTTTCCCTTCTTTTTTATCTCAAGAACATTATCCTGCTTTATTTCAACTCCCAGCTTCCTTACCTGATTTATAAGCCTGCATGCAAAATCCATTCCGGTGATTTTCTCATATGTGGGAAAATTCTCGATTTCATAAGCCTCTCCTGCCATCCCTCCATGCAGTTTTCCTATTATCAGGCTGTCAACCTTGTATCTCGCAGCATAAATTCCTGCTGTAAGCCCTGCAGGCCCTGCACCGATGATGATTGCCTCATAACTCTTTTTCATAAACTTTATAATCCTGTCTGGTTTTTATATCTTATGAAAGAACTCATCGCAAAAATTTTAAAAAAAGAGATTTCCATGGATGAAAAAGAAATTCTTGGCATGATTGAAATTCCTCCGTCATCTGAACTTGGAGATTATTCATTTCCATGCTTTGGCCTTTCAAAAATTTATAAAAAAAATCCAAATCAGATTTGCCGGGAATTAAACCAGAAATTAAAAAAGAAAATTCTTCCAAAAGAAATTGAAAAAACAGAAACCGCAGGAGCATATCTTAATTTTTTTGTCAATAAAAAAATATTTTGCTCAGAAATCGTAAAAGAAGTTCTGTCAAAAAAAGACAGCTTTGGAAAAAAGAAATGCAATCTAAAGGGAATAATGGAATTCTCGCAGGCAAATACACATAAGGCATTTCACGTAGGCCATATTCGCGGAACGAGTCTCGGGGAAAGCCTTGCAAGAACAGCAGAATTTTTCGGGGAAAAAGTAATCCGTGTAAATTATCAGGGAGATACAGGAATGCATGTTGCAAAATGGATATGGTGCTGTCAGAAATATCATTCAGGGGAAAAATTAAGGAATGATGAATCCTGGATAGCCTCAATTTATGTTGATGCGGTAAAGAGGTTAAATCAAAATCCAAAGCTTCAGGATGAAGTCAATGATATAAACAGAAAGCTTGAGGAGAGAAAAGACAAAAAGCTTCTTGAACTCTGGAAAAAAACAAGAAAGCTGAGCCTTGATTCAATGGAAAAAATCTACAAAGAATTAAACACAAAGTTCAATAAATATTATTTTGAGTCAGAATTTGAGAAAAAAGGAAAAAAAATTGCAGAAGAACTTCTTAAGAAAGGAATAGCAGAAAAAAGTGAGGGGGCAGTAATAATGAATCTTGAAAAATACGCTCTTGGCATCTGGGTTTTATTGAGAAAGGACGGAACAGTTCTTTACTCTTCAAAAGATTTGGCTCTTGCGATTGAAAAATTTAAAAATTTCAGTCCTGACTGGTCTGTTTATGTTCATGGAAGCGAGCAGAATCTGCATTTCCGGCAGCTGATAAAAACTCTTGAACTGATGAAATTCAAAGACGTGAAAAAAATTCATCCAATAAGTTTTGATTTGGTAAGGCTTCCCACAGGAAAAATGTCTTCAAGAACAGGGGACAATATACTTTACTCTGATTTCATGAAAGAGATAAAGGATTATGCAAAAAAAAGAATAAAAGACCGGGCAGAAAAAATATCCATAAATGAACTTGAGCACCGCTCAGAAAAAATATCAATAGCAGCAATAAAATATTCCATGCTGAAACAGGACCCGAAAAAAGTTATAATCTTTGACAAAAAAGAAGCCCTGAGTTTTGAGGGAGACACCGGCCCTTATCTTCTCTACAGTTATGCGCGTGCATCAAGCATAATAAAAAAATCAAAAATTACTGCATCTTCTGCATTTAAAATTTCAGATATTGAAAAAAAGGAAGCAGAGCTCTGCAAAAAAATTTCACTCTTCCCGGAAATTGTTTTGTCTTCATACAAAAATTTCAATCCTTCCATTATTGCAAATTATTCTTATCAGCTTGCAAAAATTTTCAGTGAATTTTATCATGAATGTCCTGTGATTAATTCTGAAAATGAAAAATTCAGAATTTCTCTCGTTGAAAGTTTCAGAGTTATTCTTAAAAATTCCCTTAATCTCCTCGGAATTAATGTTATTGAGGAAATGTAAAAAGGAAAAACTATTTAAATAGCAATTCATTATTTAAAATATTAATATTAAATAAAAAGGAGGTGTAGAATGGCAAAAAAAGGAACTACTAATACATTGTTGAATTTTGTTGCATGGCTTACAGGAGTTATCGTATCACTTTCAGTAGGTTTTGCAATGATTGACAATATTTTGAGCCTGCCGTCTTATCTTGGTGGAACAACAGTTGCTATGGTTGCTGGATGGATAGTGGTAATTACAACAGCAATAACCGTGGTGCTTGCAATTGTTAATTATTTCAAATAAAATTTAATTTTTTATTTTTATTTTTATTAATTTTCTCATTCTTGCTTTTATATTTTTCAGAAAAATATATAATATTATGAAAATACGATGATAAATGGAGAAAGTACTTCATTTAACTCTTTTCAAAAAATGGTTTGAAGAAATTCTGAAAGGAAATAAAAAAACAGAGTACAGGGAAATAAAGCCCTACTGGACAAAAAGACTGTTTAATCCTGATGGGTCTGCAAGGAAATATAATTACATAGTCTTCAGAAACGGATATTCAAAAAATTCTCCAAAAATCAAAGTTGAATTTATGGGGATAAGGAAAAAAAAACAATATGAAATAATTCTTGGAAAAATAATCAGGTAAGTTTTTTTGGAACCCAATAAATTGCTTACACCTTCTTCATGTCTTTCCATGCAAGCTCAAACATCTGCTCCATTGCAGATGCGAAGAATTCTGTGTTTATCCAGATTCCAATGTCATAATTAGGATGGAATTTTTCATCATCCAGAAGCATGAACATTAACTGGTTTGAATCAATTATTACAAACCTTGCCTTCATTCCCTGCATATTTCTTACCTCTGCAACCTTTGACAGCTCTTTTGCAATTTTTATATTGTCCTTGTCAACAGGTCCTGCAATTCTTATTTTTACACCTCTTTTCTTGCATTTTTCAAGAGAAGGCATGAGCGCTTCCAGTTTTCTGTTAAGCCCTTCTTTTGTTGTTACGATTGTTATTGTTTTTTCAGCATCCCGCACCATCATGTCGAGATGATTATACATGTTCTGTCTCCCTCTCAGGCTTCCTGAAAGGTCAGTTGGTTCGATAAACTTTACTCCTGTGGTGAATAATGTGTTTAGTTCCTGAAGAACTTCATCTCCCTTGAGATTTTCAAGCCTTTTTGACTTGTCGCTTGCTTCTTTCACAAGGTTTTTCTTTACTCTTTCAACAACCTCTTCCGGCTTTAATGCAACAAACTTTATCGGCTTTCCCAGTTTCATCACGATAAATCCTTTTTTCTCAAGTGATTCAAGTATATCATAGGTTCTTGACCTTGGAACATCAGAAATATTGCTTAATTCTCCTGCAGTGCTTGTTCCTCTCGATAAAAGAGCAGTCCATACTTTTACTTCATAAAGATTCAAATCGAATATTTTTCTTAATCTGCTTAAAAATTCTTCCTTCACAATCATCTTATTGGTTGCCTCTTTTCATTTTTAAATATTATTATGATAAAAGGGTAAATTTAATGGATTACCCAGCGGTAGTTACTTAATCGCAATCTCCCCTCTTTTATCTTTTATTCTGAAGATAGTTTTGTTTTTAAATTTTTCCTTATCAGTTGTAACAAACTCTAATGTTCTTGAATTTGTTCTTTCCATGATAAATTTTTTTTGCCTTTCAAGCATCCTGTCAACACCGTCGCTGCTGATTATCACAAGATTGATTTTATCCTCTTTTTTCATTCCAAGCTCTTTTCTGAATGCCTGCACCTGCCTCGATAATTCCCTTGCATATCCCTCTTCCTCAAGCTCGGGAGTTATTTCTGCATCAAGTCTGACAGAAACATCTTTTCCTTTTTTAATCTCCGCTTTTTTCACATTAATTTCCTCCTCAATAAGCTTGAGATACTCTTTTTCCAGTTTTACTCCTGTAATCTCCAGTTTTGAAAGCGGCTGCTTGAGTGATATTTTCAGGCTGTCTCTTTCCTTTAATGCAAGCGATACAACATCTCTTGTAATTTTCATTTTTTCCTGAATTTTTTCATCTGTTTTTTTTATGCTGAATTTTGGCCATTCCTGCAGGTGGACAGAATCTTTTTCAGAATTTACACTCTGATAAATTTTTTCTGCAATAAAAGGCATTATTGGTGCAATGGCTTTTGAAAATTCATTGAGAACATATCTCAGTGTTTTCTCGGCATTTCTGTCTTCTGCAAATCTTTCCCTGCTTCTCCTTACATACCATGTTGACAAATCTTCTGTGAAGGTTCTTATTTCAGAGCATGCTTTTATGGTGTTGTAATTTTTCATGCTTTCCTCTATGTTCTTTATTGTTTCATTCAGCCTAGATATTATCCATTTGTCAAGAATATTTTTTGAGGAGGAATCTGCTTTTGCATTTGTCCTGTACATCAGATAGAAATTATTGACATTATTAAGGAGGAGGATTACTTTCTTGTAGACTTCATCAACATTTTTTTCTGAAAAATTAAGATTGTCTGCATTCATTACAGGGCTTGACAGCAAATAAAATCTGAGGGCATCAACCCCGTATTTTTCAAATATAATCCATGGATTTGGGAAATTGTTCTTGCTCTTTGACATTTTCCCTCCGTCTTCTGCAAGAATTGTTCCTGTTGTAAGAACATTTTCAAACGGAATATTCTCAAAGAGAATTCCTGAAAGCACAAGCATATAATAAAACCATGCCCTTGTCTGCCCTATGTATTCTGCAACAAACTGCGAAGGAAAATTTTTCCCGAATAATTTTTTGTTCTCAAAAGGATAATGGAACTGTGCAAACGGCATGCTTCCTGATTCAAACCAGCAGTCAAGAACCTCGGGAATCCTTGACATCTCATTTCCGCACTGGCACTTTAATTTTACCTTGTCAAGATAATCTTTATGCAAATCAATTTCTCCCCTTAAATTAGTGGATTCTTTTTTCAGCTCTTTTATGCTTCCGATGACTTTTACCTTATTGCACTTTTCGCATTTCCACATAGGAATTGCACTTGCCCAGTATCTGTTTCTTGAGATGTTCCAGTCAGGAGCCGTCTCTATATTATGCCTGAATCTTCCCTCTTTCAGAAATTCAGGATGCCACTCCATTTTTTCATTAAGAGAAAGAAGCTTTTTCTTTATTTTTTGTATGTTGACAAACAGCGAAGGAATGGCACGATAGATTAAAGGTGTTTCGCACCTGTAGCAGAAAGGATATTCATGCTCTGTATTTTCAATTTTTACAATCTTTCCCTCTTTTTTCAGGAATTCTATAATTTTTTTGTTTGCATCAAAAATGTACATTCCTCCGAAGTCAGTTACATCTTCTGTAAATTTTCCCTGGTCGTCAACAGGCTGAACCATGCAGATTCCCTCTTTTTTGCATGCCATGTAATCATCCTCCCCGAACGCAGGGGCAATATGGACAATTCCTGTTCCGTCTTCATCGCTTACAAATTCTGCAGGAATTATCCTGAATGCATTTTTCACATCCTCAAAATATGGAAACAGGGGAAGATATTTTTTTCCTTCCAGCTCTTTTCCTTTTATTTTTTTTATTATGCTGTATTCCTCTTTTGCTTTGAAATATCTTGAAACAAGATTTTCCGAAAGTATGTAAACAGAATTATCCGATTTGTCTTTAAGATAGACATAATTCATTTCCGGATTTACTGCAAGAGCAAGATTGGAGGGAAGTGTCCACGGAGTTGTTGTCCATGCAAGCGCATAAGCATCTTCATCCTTTAACCTGAATTTTATTGTTATTGACTGGTCTTTCACTTTTTTGTAAGAATTATCCATTGCTATTTCTGACTTTGATAACGGGGTTGCGCATCTGGGGCAGTACATGAGTATTTTTTCTCCCTCATAAATCAAATCCTTTTTGTAAAGCTCCTTGAAAGCCCACCACACGCTTTCAATATAATCATTGTCCATTGTCTTGTATGAATTGTCAAACTCTGTCCATCTTCCCATTCTTTCCACTGTTTTTTTCCATTCTCTCGCATATGTAAGAACCTTGCTTCTGCAAAAATCATTGAATTTTTTTATTCCTATTTTTTCAATCTCATCTTTTGTTTTTATGTTGAGTTCTGTCTCTGCAATATTCTCAATAGGCAGTCCGTGGCAGTCCCATCCCCAAACTCTTCTTACATATCTTCTGTTCATTGTCCAGAATCTTGGAATTGCATCCTTTAACACAGATGCAAGAATATGCCCGTAATGGGGAAGCCCTGTTGCAAAAGGAGGCCCGTCATAAAAAACATAAGGTTTTCCTTTTTCAGTTTTCTTCAGTGTTTTCTCAAATATCCTGTTTTTCTTCCAGAATTCAAGAATTTTTTTTTCCTGCTCGTCTATTCCTGTCATGAGTTATGAAAACCAACAAGATTTAAAAAATGTTTGTAATAAATTTTTATTCTCTTATAACAAAAAATGATAAAGAAATGAGTTACTATTAAGTAGTTACAATATAGTAATATTTATAAACATCTTTTTTATAGTTTTTATTATGGTATCTGAGGAAGATATAAGAGATTGGCAGAACCAGATTACAGAGAGATTTTGTAGAGACTGCTCGGCTAATTGCTGCGATGCTAATATCCACAAAATTCCTGTAGACCATTTTTCTTTTCCTCTTTTTAAGGAAATAGGAGTTCCTTTTTATTCCATAGGAAAAATTGACAAAAAATCACTGGAGAATTGGAATAAAAATATTCAGGCAGATTTAATAACAAAATCCGGAATTCCCATTCCAAAACCTTCCATAATACAGGCAAGAAAAGGAATCTTTAATTCAAAATGGTTTTTGTATTCAGACCAGTGCCCTTTTTATGATGAAGAAGAGAGATGCACTGTTCATGATGACCCAAGAAGGCCTGATACCTGCAGAATATATCCTTTTGATATATTTGAAAACAGGGGATATACAGATTCTCCACATCCTTTCAGGGTAAATGTAAGACGTTCATGTTCTTCCATTTCAGGAAATGAATCTGTTCTTGAAGAACTGAAAAAAAGATTCAATGTTGAGGTTTATTTAAGATAATCAAGGCTCTGCTTTTCCATGAAGTGAAGTTTCCCCGGAATTATTATGCAGTAGGGTTCTTTCACTCCTGAAAATTCTTCAAACTCTTCTGTTGTTTTGTAGTGTATCTTTTTTCCTTTTGTCCCGAGCCTCTGGCACACTATTATATTTTTGAGTTTTATATCATGCTTTTCAGAAGATTTTTTTAACTGGCTGAGTGCATCCTGAAAATCAAGGCCGATATCCATAAGAATTAAACTGTGGGCTTTTATTGAGAAGTTTTCTTTTACAATTTCCATAAAGCTGTCAGGAGTGAAATTTTTCTTTTCATCCCATTTTGGCATGCTTGCTATTTTCCCGAACTTGTAGAGCTGTAACCCTGTTTCAGCTATTGCATCAAATACGGATGCAGAATAGACAATCCTGTATTTTATTCCGAGCCTTTTTGCTTCCTCAATAAGAGAGATGTGCGTTGTGGCAGTAAGTGGGCTTCCATAAACAAGAAGTGCAACATCCATTTTTTCTGCCTCATCAACTATTTTTTCAGATTCAACAAAATCCCTTGCAGCAGGAATTATCTTTTTTATTCCAAGCTTTTCCCTAAGTTCTCCTTCAGAATAAGGAAATGTTACTGTATAATTTTCCAGATAAACTTTCTTGCATTTTCTTAAAATATTAATTCCTTCCTCTGAAATTCCCTCAATATTAAGGCCCAATCCAATTAAGTACAACATGAATTAAAAATAAGATTTTAGTTTATTAAGTTATCTGAATTATTCTCCCAAAATTTTATCATAAAATTTTGTCCTTTACTAATGATTATATAAATATAAAAACAACAGGGAATTATTCTATTTATCAAAGAGGTGCAAAAACAAAATGCCTAAAAAGAAAAAGACAAAAAAGAAATAAACATCTGGTTTAATTCACTTGTTTTTTATTATTTTTATTCTGTTTTTAACTAAAATTAAAATTTCCATGAATCATCTTCTTATATATCCCGTCTCCGTGTTTTTCCTCAAGGATTGAGAAAAGAGAATTTCCTATTTGATGTGAATTTATCTCTTTGTTTCTGTATCTGTCAAGCCTCGTTTTTGTTCTCATTAAACTTTCATTTGCTGTAATTCCAAGCTCTTCACACATAAATCTGTATGCTTTTTTATATTCTCCCATGTCCATTTCTGATATTTGATATATGAATGCCTCATTGTTTTCCCTTTCACTAAAAATCTTTGATATTTTCCTCTGAACCCCTCTTGCATGTCCTTCTGTGAAGATAGACCATTTTGTTTTATTAATTCCTCTTCTTCTTTGTATATGGTGAGCATATTCATGGGCAATTATGGGAATTAATTTTTCCCTTGAAGTTTTTTGAAGAATTATTTTTTTTGTTTTCGCGTTATATTTTGGGCATTTCATATCCGAATATTCTTTTGAACATCTGAAAAGTGCTGCCCCTCCTGCCAGAAGAAGGAATATATCTTTCGGATTCATAGCATCGCCATAAACCATATTGCCTGCTCCCATAATCATTGCAGCCTCTGATAATCCAAAAGATGTCAGAAGAAGCATGTTTTTTAATTTTGGATTAAAAATATTATAGTATTCTGCATTGGGAATGTCAACTGGCTCAATTGGCATTACTCCAAGAAAATTATTAACCTCTCTGCATACCTCCGGAAGCAGCTCCCTCATTTCTCCCTGTTTTATTTTTCTTCCGAATCTTAATTCTCCTCTTTTTACTAATCCCCTTAGTCTTTCCACTCTCCGGGATTCTCTGTACATAAGTTCTTCAATCACAGGGACATTTTCAATATTTAAGAGCATGTCCTCCAGTTCGTCATCTTCAATTCTTTCCCTGTATCCTGTAATGAGCCTTTCCATTATTCATCAGAACAGGGCCTTTTTATAAATATTGCCAATCCGTATTATTTTGTTTTTGAGAGGCTTCTGCTCGTTACAATTGCAATAAAGAAAAAGCTGAATAATATAATATCATTCCCTATTATCAGCCCTGAAAATCCCCCAATCAGTCCGATTATTACAATAATCCTGAACCATTCTCTTCCTTTCCTTAATTCCTCTTTTGTCCTTGAAGCAAGAATTTCTCCTATGGGAATTCCAAGAAAAAGAGCCAATATTCCTATTGCCAGTTTAACAATTTCCTGCATGTTCTTTATAATAGAAACTATTTTAAAAAACCTTTTGCTTTTTATAACCATGTTCAGAAAATATCTTATTATAGCAAGCAAAAAAGACCTGGCAGGAATAAACATAACAACTCATCTGAGCCAGCTTGGAAATTATGATTTTTACTTGAGAGATGAGGAAATAATTTCAGATGCCAATCTTAATCATGAAAAAATAAACCAGTATGATTTTGTTATATTTGCCTCGAAACACCAGTCAGCTAAAAAAATGAAAACTTTGTCTGTGCATGCTCCTGGAAACTGGAGAGCGGCAGAGCTCGGGGGAAAAAATGAGACTCTGTGTTCAACATCTGCACTTTTCTTAAAGCAGGCTTTTCAAAAGTTAAAATCAAACTCAGAAAAATACCATCTAAAAGATTATGACATAACTCTGGAATGCACTCATCATGGTCCTCTGATTGAAAGGCCATGCATATTCATTGAGATAGGTGCAACAGAAACAGAATGGAAGGATTCAAAAGCAGGATTTGTTGTTGCGCAGACTATCTCAGATATTATAGAAAACTTCAATCCCAATCCATACAATGAAATTGCCTTTGCCATAGGAGGTCCGCACTACTGCCCCAACTTTAACAAAATACAGTTAAATTCAAATTATGCTGTCGGGCACATCATACCAAGCTATGCTCTTCCGCTAAAAGAGGAGATGATAAAACAGGTTTTGGAAAAAACAAAAGAGGAAATTGATTTGGCTATTCTGGACTGGAAAGGACTCGGAACATCAGAGATGAGAAAGCAGACAACAGATATTCTCGATAAATTTTACATAAGATATGAAAAGACTTCTGACATAAGCAAATAAACAGTTTTAAAAAGAACAGCGTCCTTTTTAGTATATGGAAAAACATCTTGAAAAAAAGATAAAATCTCTTGATTCTAAAACAAGAAAAAAAATAGAGACTGTTTTTCAGCTGATGAATGAATCCATTTCTGTCCTTTATGACCTTGCAACCCGCGATGAAAAAACAGGATTGTATAACATAAATTTCTTCAATAATGTTTTTGATATGGAGTTTGAAAAAGCAAAAAGAGGGCACGAAAAATTATCTTTATTAATAGCAGATATAGATTTTTTTAAAAAAATAAATGATACCTACGGGCATATCAGGGCAGATGATTTGCTCAAAAGGCTCGCGGATTTGATGAAAAGAGAACTAAGAAAATCAGATGTTGTTGCAAGATTTGGGGGAGAGGAATTCATAATTTTGCTTACTGAAACAAGCATAACAAAAGCAAAACGGCTTACTGCAAGACTGAGAAACTCAATAAAAAAGGACCCTGTTCTGAAAAAGCATAATCTTACAGTAAGCATAGGGCTGACAGAATATAAAAAGGGAGATACAAAAAAGAGAATGCGGGAAAGGGCAGACAAGGCATTGTACAGGGCAAAGCACACAGGAAGAGACAGAATAGTTGTAATGTAATTTTTTAATAAACACTTTTTCTATGTTCAAGGCGAAGAAAATAAATAATATTATCCGCAAAAGAATAAATTATCCTAAATTGTTTTGCATAAACAGTTCTTTCTCCTTTTAAGTTATATCTTAACGATTTTCCAATTTCCGGATTGTTCACAATTTTATTAATTTGCTTAACAATTTTTTCTTTAATGAAACTGTCTAATTTTTTAATCTCTTTTTCAAATTTTTCAGTATAAACAATTTCTACCATTCTTTAATATTCTTTAAGAATTCTTCTTTGCTGACTTTTCTGCATTTTCCTGCTTCAATTTCTCTCCATGCCCCTTTAATATTATTAAATATTTTAAGTTCTTCTTTTTCCAGGTTATTATCCACTTTTTTAAGAACAATAAGATTATCCTCTGTAGAAACTGCCAGTATTTGTCCGTCCCTTAATGATAACTTGTCCCTTATACCTTGGGGAATTACTACCTGACCTTTAGAACTAATTTTTGTAATATCAAATTCCATGATATGGTAAGAAAATCTTACTATTTAAATTTTTCTTTTCACTTTTTTCATAATTTCATTCAGTTCTTCAATTTCCTTCATTCCTGTTGAGCAGAATCCTTTCTCTCCTCTTTTTGTGCTGCTTAATTCTTCAGCCTCAATTATTTTTGGTTTTGTAACAGGAAGTATTATCATCTGCGCAATTCTCATCCCCTGCTCTATATACCTTGTTTCCTCAGAAAGATTCACAAGTATTATCGAAACTTCCCCCCTGAAACCCGGGTCAAAAGTTCCTGCAGTTGTATGGACTCCCATTTTCTGGACTATTCCTGCCCTGTCTCTTATAAGCCCGACATGGCCTTCCGGAATTTCAAAAACCAGTCCTGTCTTTACTGCTTTTTGCTCTCCGGGAAAAAGTTTTACTGTTTCATTGGCCCTTAAATCAAAACCGACATCAGTTTCATAGGCATAGCACGGAATTTCTGCCCCAAGGGCAATTGGTTTTACTTTCAGAATAATGCCTGAATCTTTCTCTGCTTTTCCTCTTTTCATTTTTATATCAGTCTCCGGCAGTATATAAATATTTTTGAGAAATTATATCTGATTCTTATTTCTTTTTTGCTTTTCTCTCAAGCTCTTTGTCAGATAATTTTTCCCTGTTATATTTTCTCCACATATTACTGAACATGTAATTTTTCTTTAGCTCATCAAATGTTCCTTCTCCGATAATCTTTCCTTTTGAAAACAGGTAAATGTAATCAAACTTATCCAAAAGATGCAGCCTGTGAATGGAAGAGATTACTGTCTTGTCCCTGAATTTGTCAAATATCTGCTTGTGTATTTTTATTTCATTTAAGCTGTCCACACTGCTTGTTGGTTCATCCAGAAGGACAATGTCACTTTTTTTTGCAGCAAGCAATCCTCTGGCAAGCGCTAATCTCTGCTTTTCTCCTCCGCTTAATGAAACACCTTTTTCAAGTACATTGGTATTCAGTCCCTTTTCCAGTCTTTCAGCAACTTTCCTGAACTGGGCCATATCAATAACTTCCTCCAAGTCCTCTTTTTTTGTAGAAAGATTCATTGTTATATTATACCTTATTGTATTGTTGAAAATTTCAGGGTCCTGAGGAATTAATGTGATATTTCTTCTTATTTTTTCAAATCCGTTTTTTAATTTTTCTCCGTCACAATAAATTTCCCCATTTTGAGGGGGGTATAATCCCCTTAAAATTGCAAGAACAGTGCTTTTCCCTGAGCCGCTTTCCCCAACCAGTGCAATTTTCTGGCCTCTTCTGAATTTTATCTGAATGTTTTCAAGGTGATTTCTTTTGCATTCCTCATCATATGTAAAATTAAGATTCTTTATTTCAACATTTTTCCAGTCATGCGGAAGCTGTTCCCTGATTATGTCTTTTACATTTTCAAATGCTCTGTCAATTGGATAAGCCCCTTCTATTCTTGCATTTAATTTCACAACCTTGCTGTAAAATCTTCCGAATTCAAAAAATGCATCTCCCACTGTTCTTAGATATCCAAATAAAATGTAAAGAGTTCCTATGAGAATTATTCCTGTTGCATGATAATCTGTATATGCTTTGTAAATTAAAACAAGGACAGTCATTAAGGTTATTGCTATGCTTCCAAAAGCCCATTTTCCTTCATCAATTATCATAGCATGCCTGAATGTATTATAACTTGCGGTTATCTTTGAATCAATTTCTTTTGAAACTGTTTTTTTAAGGCGGAGAGTAATAACTGTTATTATGTTGCTGAGATAATCAAAGATGGATGCAGATAGTTTATTGCTGAATTTATTCAGTTTAAGATAATGCTCCTTTAATTTTCTGTCAACATTCATTACTCCGATAAGGATTAATGAAGAGAAAAACAAAGCAAATGTTCCTATCTTAACATCCACAAAATACAAAATAATAAGGGAGCCAAAAATGTCCAGAAGTATATACATTAAATCAAAAGTGCAATAGGATGAGAAGCTTTCAATGGAATCTCTTCCGCGATTCAGCTTATCTATTGTATCTCCCGAATGATTGTCCTTATGCCACTTTACAGGCAGTTCCAGAATTTTTGATATCTTGTCATTTGTGTAATTCCTGTGAACATGAAATCCTGTTATCTGCTCAAGCACTCTTGCTGTCCCATGAAATATCCAGAATGCAGTTCTTATAACCAAAAGCAGGGATATTATCAACATAAGTTTTCTGAGTTCAGACTCAGAATTTATAGTCTGCTGTATTGAATTGAATATCCATCCTATAACAAGAGTAGTCATCAGGCCTATGATTCCTGCAATAAAAAATAGGAACATATAAATTACAAAAATCTTTTTCCTGTTTCCCAAAAATTCCCATTCGGTTTTCAGGACATTTATGATAGGATTTCTTCTGTTGTTTTCTTCCTTTTCTGACATTTTAGATAATTGATAATTTTAAATAAATATGAATAGAATGGTCATAATAATGCCTCTTTTATGACATTAAAGCCTAAACTGGTAACCAGCCGTTATCCTTTATAATCTAAAAAATAACAGACTATTAACTGTCATAAGCTATTTAATAAAAGATGGTTTAAAAATTTTCCGAATATTTAATCTTCCAAAATAATCAATTTTATATAATAGCATATCCTCTAAAATGCATGAGAGAAGAAGGAATCATGGAAGATTCATTCATGGGGCTTTACAAAAAAAGTTTTTTCAAAAAAGATTATGAGGAAGATGATGAAATCCCGGAAGAAGAGGAAAAATGATTACGCCCACGCCGAACGTTGTGAAAAATATAACACTCTTTTTTTATTTAATTAACTTGCTTAATTCTGTGAACCCCTCCAAAAGTTCTTTAACTTCTTTCTTGGCTTCTTCAATTAAATCGTAAAAATTCTTTTTATTTACTTTTTTTAAATAATGACATTGGAATTAATGTGCCTAAAGTAACAGCTCCAACAAAAGCCCCAAGAACTTTTACCCAAATTTCTGGAGAAATCAATCCCCCAATATATGAACCAAGAAGTCCTCCGACAGTTGCTGAAATTACTGCAACAAAAATCCTCTTTTTTAATTTTTTATCCATATTTATTGAAGGTGTTGGAGATTTTTAAATATTTACAAAAACAGCCCACCTGTTTTCAACAAAGGTTGAAGACGCCCACGCCAGGAATTGAACCTGGGCGCCCCGAAGGGCCCGGTTTAGCAAACCGGTGCAATAACCACTATGCGACGTGGGCATATTATTACATACTTTCAACAAATAATTAGTTTAAAAGAATTACTATCAGTATATATTTGACTTTCTATCTTCAATATAATCCACTTCCTCTGTCAATACAGTTGAGATTGTAAATGCTTCATCAAGGAAAACTTTTGATTTCTCTTTTCCGTCCTCATTAACAGATTTTCCTCCGCAAAGCCGTCCTTCCAGCCTTTTTCCTACTTTTTTCTTTATTTCGGATAATTTTTCCAGGTTTTCAAAAATGCCCTCTCTTATTATGCTTTCTCTTTTTATTCCGGATATCTGTTCCTGCAGATAAACCATAAGTTTCTGCGCATTTTCCTCTTTTGCTTCTCCTGATTTTTGCAAATTTCTTGCCAGTCCCTCAATTCTTTCAGATATTCTCTGAGCTTCATAGATTCTGGTTGTTATTCTTCCAATCTCAAAATCAGAAGGATTTTTTCCTGTGTTTAATCTGTATTCTTTTCTTGCCTGATAAGAACCAAGAAGAACTGCATTGTAAATCAGCTCATGCCTGACATCATCATATTCCGGGCCGGGAAGAATTTTCTTTAGCCCTTTTATTGCCCTAGAATTGTTTTGAGTCATGTATTTTAAAGAAAAAACCATCTTTTAATCTTTTGTGAACTAAAATATATGTTAATTCAGGGAATATCTTAGATAGTCTATTCCTGATATAATGCCTATTGCGCATGTTGGGACAACCAGATAAACTGCCCAGCTTACTTCAAGTATTATTGCTCCAAGGGCAAATCCCTGTATGAATGTTGTGACTTTTCCGATATATCTTACCTTATAGGAATCTTTTCCTCTTATAAGGGCAATTATAAATCCGGGAGTTCCCACTATTTCCCTGGATATTGTTAAAAACAAAAGCATTATTGGATGTTTTTCAGTCGGGTTCATTACATAATATGCAAGCAAAGCCCCGAAAACCAGTGCTGTAAAAACCCTGTCAATTACCTGGTCCATTCTTGCCCCCATCTTTGTTGTTTGTTTTAATCTTCTCGCAAAAAAACCATCAAACCAGTCAGAAGCAGCAGCAATTCCAAAAACAATAACCAAGGATAATTTTGAATAATCATTGAAAAGCAGATATATAAAAACAAATACAAGAATTACTCTCAGTAAGGTAATCATGTTGGGAACATTCAGAAAAACTTCCTCTTTTATCTCTTTTTTTACTTCATCTGCCTTTTCTTTTATTTTTCTTTTTGCCATTTTTAATAGCGGGGGTGGGATTTGAACCACACGACCTCCGGGTTATGGGCCCGACGAGCACTCCAGGCTGCTCCACCCCGCTTTAATAAATCAAATTTTAAACTGCTTATAAAACTTATGTTGCATAGAATAAATCCTTTTATATGCCCTGTCTGATTTAGGGGAATGTCTAAAAGAAGATTCGAGCCTTCTTCCCTCAGGGAATACATGAATTATCCAAGGTCACTAAGATATTCAACAGGGAAAACAGGGAATATTTCAGATTTTTTTTCTCATTTATCTGAGATACAGGGGGATATATTCCGCGGAAAAAATCCAAACCAATGGGAAAAAAATGAATTTATTAATAATATGAACCCAAGACTCGGGGCTTTTTTTGAGCTTCTTTCATATCAGATTTTTGGAGGAACACTTCTTGGTCTGAAATCTCTTTCAGGAATTGACGGATTCAAGCCGGATATTGTAGATTATTCTAAAAATGTAATAAGAGAGGTTAAATCATGCAAATGGGGAGACAGCCTTAAATTAACAAATCATAAAATCGGGGAATATGCACTGATGCAGTCTTATATTGATTTTCTTCCTGAAGACCTGAGGCATTCTTCTGAACCTTTCCAGATATTTTTTGACTGTTTCAAGTATAATATTACAAATCCTGCAAATCTTTTCATGCAAAGAACAAAGGATAAACAGCAATTATTTAACAGCATATTTAATGAACTTCCAAATGAAATTTCCTATCTGATTTCTCTCCCTTTTAGTGTGATATGGGAAATTAATAATAACTCTTCAAGATATGACGGTCCTAGATATGATTCCCTTTCCAGATTTTCAAGTCTGTTAATGCAGGACCTTTTAACACATCCTCATCATACTATTGAAAACAAACTCGGGTTGAATCCTGATGATTACAGAATAAAACAAACAAGAATTCCAAGAACAATGAAAATTTGCAGAAGACCTTTAAAGCCGTTCCCTGTTTTGCTTATCAGGCATCGTTCAGAACAGCATCATAAAAAATGGGCAGGCATTTTTGCTGAAAAGAATATTGATTATCTGAGAAAACAAAATGAAATAACCCGCGATGAATTGAGATATAATCTTCAGAATGTTAAGAAAGACCTTCAGCAGGGCGGAACATCAGACGAAGAGGCAGCAGAGGGAATACTGGAACAGGAGGATTTTCTTGCATCCCTTTTTGGAAAAGGAGAATTGCCGCAGCCTTTAGAGGATAAAGCTGATGAAGTTCCTTTTTGATTAATCTATTTATCTAAATATTTTTAAACTAATTAAATTTTCTCTTGAAATGTTAACTCTTGGAATAGATGATGCCGGAAGAGGCCCGGTTATAGGCCCGATGATTCTTGCCGGATGCCTTGTTACAAATGAAACAGAAAAAGAATTCAAAAAGCTTGGAGTAAAGGACAGCAAACAGCTAACCCCAAAAAGAAGGGAAATTCTTGCAGAGATTATAAGGGAAAAAGTAGAAACTTTTGAGATTGCACTTACTTTTCCCTCTGAAATTGACGGGAAAAATCATGACGGAATAAATCTTAATCATGTAGAGGCAATCAAGGCAGCAGAAATAATCAATAAAATAAACAAAGGCTATAAAAAAATAAGAGTTATTGTTGACTGCCCATCTCCAAACATTGCAAAATGGACAGACTATCTTAAAACAAAAATAGAAAATCTTTCTAATCTCGAGATTTCCTGTGAGCATAAGGCAGACAGGAATCATGTTTCAGTATCTGCTGCATCAATTCTTGCAAAATCTGTCCGTGAAAAAGAAATGTCTGCATTAAAGGAAAAATACGGAAGCGAGATGGGTTCTGGCTACTGCTCTGATCCATTAACATGCAGTTTTCTTGAAAAGCATGCACACAAATACAGAAATGAGGGATTGTTCAGGCAGACTTGGAGCACATGGAAAAAAGTCTGCGGGGTAAAAGAGCAGAAGAAGCTGGAATTCTAAAACATAAGATTTATAATTTTTGAAATCTTAATCTTTTCATGAGCTTTAAGCGAAAATTTCATCTGTTTTTGCTTGTTCTTTTTGTTTTAATAATTTTGGGATATAATATTTATATTATTTATCTCGATAATGCTTACAGTGAATCTTCCCAGAGAGTAAGAATATTTTATTTCTTTGTTTACATTTTTTTTCTCTCATTGTTTTATGCAAAACTGGAAATAGAAATTGAAGGAGAGCATGGATGGGCTCAGAATCTTCCTACATGGGTCTATAAGCCAAAATGGATAATCAGCCTCATGAACGGAAAATACCCTACAGGTTACCACACTTTTTCATTTGCGCTTTTTATTCCTGCCATTTTTCATTTTCCGATATTCTTTGCTGACTGGAATCTTTCCAGAGAGTTTGTTGTTCTCGGAGCCTTTTTCCTTTTTCTTGTTATGGAGGATTTTTTATGGTTTTCACTGAATCCAAAATTTAGCATTAAGAACTTCAATTCTAAAAACAAAAAAATCTGGTGGCATAAGAAATGGTTTGGGCCGCTTCCTGAGTTTTATCTCGAGTCACTGGTGATTGCTTTTATTTTTCTTTCGCTGGGATTGCCCAATTTTTAATCATAATCCCTGATTTGATTTTCCTTGTCCTGATTTTCCTGAAATCTTCTTTATTACAAAATCTCTTATCTTTTCGGCTTCATCAACAGCTACTGCAGGAATGGTTCCCTCTGCACTGAATCCTGTTCCTCTTGCATGCATACCTGAATATCCTGCAGTCTGGATACTTATGAGTGAAAATTTAAGCATTCTTGCTATTATCCCTCTTCTGATATCAATATTCTGTATTCTTTCATAAGGAATATTTTTGTAAGTCTTCCATATAATCCCATATTCTATCTTAAGGCTTTCAGGAGTAAATTCATAGAACCATCTGTTATAAGCCATGTGAATCCATATTTCTGTAAATATAATCTCTATTACAAGAAGACCAATAAAAATAATGACTATAGTAAGAATGTAATTTTCAGAAAATGCAGCTATCATTGATATTATAAATGCTGATAAGAATATTAGTATGAAAATTGACCCAAGATAGCTGGATATTCTCCATGACCATTTTACTCCGGGATTCAGTTTTTTCTTCATATGATTATTTATCTTTTTGGATTTAAAAATCTATCCTGCCACTTAAACTTTAAAAGTCTTCATGTATTATTCTATCAATGGCTTATATTAAAAAACTGGTGATGCATGGTTTCAAAAGTTTCCCAAAAAAGACAGAACTTGATTTTACCTCCGGAATTAATGTTATTCTTGGCCCTAATGGCTCGGGAAAAAGCAATATATCAGATGCTCTGTGTTTTGTTCTAGGAAGGCTTAGCATAAAATCAATGAGGGCGGCAAAGGCGGGAAATCTTATATTCATGGGAACAAAATCCACGCAGGCCTCAAAAGAAGCTTCTGTTGAACTGGTTTTTGACAATTCAGACAAAACTTTTTCCATAGAAAAAAATGAAATCTCAATAAAAAGGATAGTGAGAAAAAACGGGCAGAGCATTTACAAAATAAATGACAATACAAAAACAAGGCAGGATCTTCTTATTCTTCTTGCGCAGGCAGGAATTGACCCAAACGGATTCAACATAATACTTCAGGGAGAGATTCAGAATTTTGTGAAAATGCACACAGAGGAAAGAAGAAAAATCATTGAGGAAGTTTCAGGAATATCCATTTATGAGACAAGAAAAGGAAAGGCACTTCGTGAGCTGGAAAAAACAGAGGAAAAACTAAAAGAAGTTGCTGCCATATTAAGGGAAAGAACAATTTATCTGAATAATCTTGAAAAAGAGAGGCAGCAGGCGCTGAAATTCAAAAAACTGGAGAATGATGTAAAAAAATTCAAGGCAAGCATAATTTATCATGACATGAGTTTAAGAAAAAAGGAAATAGAAAAAATTGATTCTGAAATATCAAAGGCAGTATCCCAGATAGAAAAAATAAAGAATTCCATAGTTTCAGTCCAGACTTCAAACATGACTCTTGAAGAAAAAATAAAGCAGATTAATTCCATGATGCAGCAGTCTTCAGGATTTGAGCAGGAAAAAATAAATCAGGAAATTGCGGATATAAGGGCAAACCTTGAAGGTCTGAGAGTAAGGACAGAAAATTATGAGAAAAGGCTTTCTGAAATATCAAGGCAGAAAACAGAGATAAACAGTTCACTGGAGGAATCAGAGCAAACTCTTAAAGAGCTGAGAAAAAATCTTCCCGAAGCAAAAAAACAGCAGGATATTGACATGAGAAAAAAGAAGCTGGCAGAAATTGAGGAGCAGAGAAAAAAATTTTACATGATTAAGTCAGAATTAAAAAGCCTGAGGGAATTGCTGGATGACAAGGAATCTCTCCTGAAAAATTATGAAAGAGAGTCTGAGTTTTCATTAAAGCAGATGGAATCTCTTTCTTCATCTCTTTTTGACAAAAAAACCAGCGCAGAAAAAGTTAATGAGCTAAAATCCTCCCTGATTGTAAAAAAAGAATCTATTGAGAAATTAAGAAAAAAGGAAATTGAGCTTGAGAAGAGCATATATGCAAATGAGCATGAGATAAAGACACTCTCTAAATTAAAAGAGGACATATCCCGGCTGGATATCTGCCCTGTCTGCAAAAACAAGGTAACTCCCGAGCATATAAAAACAATAAATTCTGAGACAAATCCAAGAATAGAAAAATTCCTGAAAGATAATGATTCATATTCAAAGGAATTAAAGAACATTGAAAAAGAGAAAAGCAGGATTGAAGAGGAAATGGATAATGTATCAGCGGAGATATCAAAAAGGGAAGATGATTTGATAAAATTAAAAAATGTGGAAGAGAAAAAAGAGCAGATAAAAAACCTTCAGGAAAAGATAGACAAAACCCGTTCAGAATTAACCCAGCTGAAAAAAAGAAAAATCTCTCTTGAAGCCAATTTTGACGAAAACTCTGATATTGATAATAAATATGAGACCCTAAGCCTGGAAATTCAGGAAATATCCCTGAGAAGTGAGGAAACAATTGATTCTGAAATAAGTTTCAAGCAGCGCGAGTTTGAAAGGATGAAAATAACCCTAAAGCAGCTTTCTTCTGATGAAAAGGATATGAAAGAAGATTTGAAATCACTGAAGGATGATTTTGATGAAAAAGAGTCTCTTCTCGGGGAAAAAAAGCTGAAGGCAGAAGAGCTGGAAAAAAGATTCAAAAAATTAATCTCTGAAAGGGACAATCTCCAGATTAAAATGCATGAGAATGAAATGGATATCTCAAAAAAACAAAATGAAACCCGTAATATTGAAGATATAATGAATAATCTTAAGCTTGGAAAAGCAAGGCTTGATGCGGAATATGAAAACCTTGAAATAGAGATGCTTTCTTTTGCAGGAGTGGAAATAATAAAAATGGGGAGAGATGCCCTTGCTGAAAGGCTGAACAAAACTCAGGAAATTCTTTCAAATATCGGCTCTGTAAATCTCCGTTCACTTGAAGTATATGATTCCATAAAAAAAGAATACGATTCTATAAAAGAAAAATCAGAACTGATTGAGAAAGAAAAGAACAACACACTAAAAATAATCCATGAGATTGATATCAAGAAAAAAAAGACATTCAACAGGACTCTTGACTCTTTAAATGAGATTTTTTCAAGGAACTTTGCCCAATTGAGCACAAAAGGAAATGTTTTTCTTGAACTTGAAAACAGGAAAGACCCTTTTGCAGGAGGGGTGAATATTATTGTGAAGACAGGGCATGGAAAATATTTTGATGTTACTTCGCTTTCAGGAGGAGAGCAGACTCTTGTTGCTCTTTCCCTGATTTTTGCAATACAGGAGCATAAACCTTATTTTTTCTATATACTTGATGAAATTGATGCCGCCCTTGACAAAAGAAATTCCCAGAGGCTTGCAGAACTTCTTAAGAAATACATGAAAAAAGGGCAGTATCTTGTAATAAGCCACAATGATGAAGTCATAGGCAATGCAACAGCTCTCTATGGAATAAGCATGCATGAAGGCATATCAAAGATAACCAGCCTGAAGATTTAATTGTATACTGCAAATTTTTCTTATTTAGTTTGAGATAAAATATCTGCTTTTGATTTAACTTACTTTTCAGAAATACGCATAAATAAAATTGATTTTAATTCTTTTTCAGCTGTCTCTTCTGAAATAAAACATTGTAAACCAGCTGCTTCCTTCCTTATCAAGAAAATTTTCTGAATCTACTTTAAACAATGGATATCTGTTTTCATATTCCATTCTTATTGTCTGGATTTCCTGAAGACTTAAAAAATGAGGGATGCACACAGGAAAGATACGTCTTGTTGAAAGCAAATCATCATAAAGAGAAAGAGTAAAGTCAACAGTTTCCCTTGCTCTTGCCATAACCTCCCCACGAATTTCTTCAGCCATTATTTCTTTAGGATATGAGATATCTTCTTTTTATTTTATTTACTTCTGCAAAATGCATTTCAATAAAGTCAGATTCATCAATCTCCCCTGTTCTTTTTACTTGTATTTTTATATTCTTATCTGAGGGTTTGTATGATTGACTTTTGTTTGCAACTTCTCCGATTACTACTCTCTCATATTTCTCTCCAACCGGAAAACTGATTACATTCATATATCTAAACTCCCAGGATTCATCCTTATATGTTCCACTTGTAAAAGACAGGAAGCTGGATAATGTCTTCCCATTGAGTGTTGTTGTTTCTCCGATAGTTTTCCTCATTTTATTAATAATTTTTAATATAAAAAAGAGAAGCTACAATAAAGAAAAAATAAAAATAAAAAAGAAATTTAGTAGTAGCTTTCTCCGAGTTCTTCCTGTTTAGGTTTCTTTCCTATCAATACGAAAAGAACAACAAGTAAAACGATAAATACAATTGCCAAAACAATTGTAAGGATAGTCATAGGACTTCCCATATCATTTCCTTCAACGCTAGCAGTTAATGCAACAGTGTTGATAAGCTCTTCACCTGCAAAAACCTTAACATTGAAATTGTATGTTCCTTCTTCAGAAGATTTTGCATTTACGTTGACTGTCATGCTTGACCCTGCAGGTATTGCAACAACAGACTGATCAGAGCTTACAGTAAGCTTTCCTGATGTTTCTGGTACAATAGTATAGACTCTCAACTTGTTTGTTGGGTTTACAATAAGCATGCTGTATTCAGCATCCTCGCCAGCAGCAACACTCTTTCCAGTCGCAGTAACAAATACATTGTCTCCTGATAAGCCACTTTCCACAACAATCTGCTTTGTCTTCTTAGTTGTAAGTTCGTCGTTTGTTACTTCAACTTCTAATGTGTATATTCCTGTTTTTGAATTATCAGGTATTTCCACATAGATAGTTCCTGTAACAGTGTCTGAAGTGTCATCATCGTTATCGTCATCCAAAGCAACTAAGCTTCCGAAATAAGCACTTCTTTCAGCGCCAAGTTCAACAATCTTTGCAGTCACATAGACATCATCAAGATCATTGTAACCCTTGTTCTTAAGAACAATGCTAACAGGGAACAAAGTTCCTGCTTCAGCAGCTCTTGTTGTGCTTATTGACATAACTTCTGCATTGTAAGATTCTCTCTGAACCCTCAATGAAACATCAGCAAGTTCTGTCTCGTCGTTCTTGTTGTAGATTTTAATCTCAAGTGCTGAATTGTCACTAAGCTCGTCATCCAGCTCATAAGGTATTTTAAGAGATAAACTCTTTATGTATCTTACTCCGCCTTCAACGTCAAACTTAGCAGTTTCTGCATCAACATCTACATTGTAGCCGTCAACTTCTGCACTCATTCTGACATCTGTTGCATCAATAAGAGATGTGAAAACAACCTTGATATCAAGAGTGTCTCCTTCAACAACACTTATTGTGTTTCCAGAGCTAACAGCAACACCATTTGCATAAACAGTGTAACTGTTTGTTATCTGAGAAGCAGCCACAGTTGTAGTTGCTAACATCAAAACACTTGCGATTAACACAAAAGAAACCAATAGATTTTTTGTATTCATTCTTGGTTTTTTATCCAAATTTAATTAAATTAATCACCCCTAACACCTTTATAAACTTTATGGTGACAACATTTTTGATTAATTACATAGTACTAAAAAATAAACTATTTGTTAGTAACAGTCAGTTAGTTATGTTTGTTTTCTGCTCTTTTGCTGTAAACTTCCAGTCCTGCAACAGAATCTTCTACAGGAAAAGGGCTTTCATTTATTATTGTTATATCCTTATTTTCAGGAAGGTTATCTATAAGTTTCTTCCAGCTTTCAGGCTCTGTTTTTTTATGATGTCTTTCTCCTTTTTCTCCATATTCAATCCCTGAAAAATGTATATGGATTTTTTTATGTTCTTTAAACTTCTTAAAAACTTCTTTGAAATTGTATTCTTTGTATCTTGCAAGTATGTGCGCAAAATCCAGGCAGAATTTGCACTCTGTGTCACTGACAAGTCTGGATATATCATCAACACTCCCAAAAACATTTACTTTTCCCATTGTTTCAGGAGCAAGCTTTGGAGTATAACCTTTTGATTTTGCTTCCTGTTGTATTTCAATTATTGCATCCTTTATTTTTTCAAAGCTTTCCTTTGCTTCTTTTTTTCCATAATATCCCGGATGAAATACAACTACCTGTGCATTGAGCCATGTTCCCGTTTCAAGACATTTTAATATTCTCTGCTTGCTCGCCTCAACTTTTTTCTCATCATCTGAATTAAGATTAATATAATATGGAGCGTGGATGCTCAATTTTATTCCAAGCTCTTTCGCCTTTTTTCCTATCTTAATTGCATCATCTTTGTTTTTTATGTAAACTCCATATGTAAATGCAATCTCGCATGCCCTTAATCCCAAACCGCGATATGTCTCGAGATTTTTTATGGCTTCATTTACTCCGCCAAGCCCTGCAGGCCCAAATCTTACTGTCATGTTATAACTCATAAAGAAGGGTTTTTATTTTTAATTATCTAAGGGAGATTTTAGATTTATTATAAAGGAGAATTAGAAACTCAAGCCACGCTACGCTCTCCCTTCGGTCGTCGGGGCGTATAACAACGAATAAAATGCTTCCCCAAATTTTTCATTTATTTTTGTGGCTGTAATATATCTTCTTATATATTATGTTAATAATCCAGTAGCCTATAGCTACAATACCTGCCCAAAAGAATCCTGCCATTAGAGGTATATCATCATCGTAATAAAGAATCCTCCCAATGCAAAGAAGTATAAAAAATATGAAAGAAACCACAAATATCACTTGAAGTAATCTATAATGCCATTTTTTGTGAAATTTTTCTTTTTTCATTCTTCTTAATCTCTCTAAATTAAAATGTTTATTAAATTTTCTGTTTTCATCCTCCATCTTCTTTTTAGAAAAAAAGAAACAAAAAAGGGCAGGCTTTTTTCTCTAAAAAATCTTCTGGCAACTCCTCTTCCTTATGAAGATATAAAGAGGGTATGTTTGAAAAATATCTGTACATAAAAGTGTTTCTTAATTAAAAAGGATATTAAAAAGAAGTAAAATCTTTAAACTATTATTTTATATCCTGTATTTATGGAGAAATATGAGATTAGAAAATGGAAAGACCCCATATTAAGGGAAGTATGTACTCCTGTGGAAAATTTCTTTGAACTGGGGGATATTGTAGAATCCATGCAGAAAATTGTTGGAGAACATGCGGCACTTGGTCTTGCTGCTCCACAGATTGGCGATTCAAGACAGATTGTTGTTGCAAGAGTAAACAAAAATATTGAGGTTTTTATAAATCCTATAATAAAACATTCCGGAGGGTATATTCCATTTATTGAAGGCTGTTTAAGTTTTCCTGGAAAAATAATTCCAACAATTAGAAGGTATTCCATTAATCTGGAATATCAGAACAGGGATGGTGTTAAAATAAACAGGGATTATAAAGGAATTAATGCAGTTATTTTGCAGCATGAAATTGACCATCTAAGTGGAAAGTTGATAATTTCTCTGTGATTAATCAGATTCAGTCTCTGGAGAAAACGTTTATTAAATCATTTTTCTTTTTCTGGATATGAAGATGCTGGATTTCCCTGATTTCAGGCAGACCTTTGAATATGACTGCGGTGCAAAAGCCCTGCATTCTGTCTTGACTTATTTTGGCATAGATACAAATGAAATTAACATAATAAAAATAGCAAATACAAACAAGCATAACGGAACCCCTCTTGACGGAGTTAAAAAAGTTGCCGGGCATTTTAAGCTTAAATGCAGGATAAAAAAGATGGATATAAATGAAATAAAGAAATATATTGACCGGGAAATTCCTGTAATTCTTCTGGTTCAGGCATGGCCAAAAAAGAAAGTTCATGACTGGAAAAAAAGCTGGGAGAATGGGCATTTTGTTGTGGCAATAGGCTATGATAATAAAAGAATTTATTTTGAGGACCCTTATGACATTCACCGGAGTTATCTTACATACAGTGAACTGCTTGACAGATGGCATGACATAGACACAGCAAAAAATAAAAAATACTACAATCTTGGAATAATTCTTCTTGGAAAAAAGAAATATGTCTCAAAAAAGATTGTTCATATGAAATAAAAATAAGAAAAAAGATGCCTTTTGAAGGCAACTTTAAAATTATAAACTCAATAATTCAATGCTTGAACTTGTGCTTGAAAAATTCTTTGCAACAATAATCTTGCATTGTACTTCTTCTGCAGCGCGGATTATTGCGGGAGTTGCTGTTCCGTCAATTACAATTGCAAATGGTCTGTTTCTCATCCTGTTTAAGGTTGAAGAGACGCTTTTCTCGGAAACTTTTTTTATTTCTTCAAGATTTTCATCCAGGATTATTGCTTTCCCTGTTCCTGAATTTTCTTCAGAAAGTTTTTTCAGCTTTTCCCTGTAATCGCCAACATCAGTTTTTTCTTTTTCCGGTTTTCTTGCTTCATACTCTCTTCTGTAGCCATTTCCGCTGTTCATATTTCTTGACTGATATTGTTCTTTTGGAACTTTTTTTCTCAGAGAAATCCAGATTTCCTTTCCTGTAAGCTCTTCAACTTCTTTTCCGTCAGGAGCCATTGCTATGTAATCAACATCTGCATTATCCATTACATTCTGGACAATAAGCTTTCCTCCTCTGTCTCCATCGACAAAAAGAGTTATTTCCTTCTCCCTGCTGAGTTCTCTTACTGCCTGAGGAAGTTTTGTTCCGTTCATTGCAATTACATTATTGACATTGTTTCTCAGAAGATTGACAACATCTGCTCTTCCTTCAACGACAATTACTTCTCTGCCTGCTAAGTCTCCGCTTGGAAGCTTTTCATCCCCGTATTCCTGGATTTGTGATGTTCTCGCAGAATCTTTTATTGTGTTTGAGATTTCTCTTGAATCTGTCTTTCCTTCAATTTGTTTCATTAGCTTTTTTGCTCTTTCAATTATGTAGTCTCTCTTTGTTCCACGTACATCTTCTATTCTTTCAATCTCAATCTGTGCTTCACTTGGTCCGATTCTTTCAATAGTTTCTATTGCTGCTGCTATCAGAGTGGTTTCTGACTGGTCCAAAGCAGTTGGAATCTGTATTTTTCCGATAGTTCTTTTTCCGTCTCTTTCCAGTTCCACTTCAATTCTTCCAATTTTTCCTTCTTTCTGCAGCTCTCTCATCTCAAGATCTGCTCCTAAAAGACCCTCTGTCTGCCCGAAAAGGGCTCCGATTACATCAGGTTTTTCCAAAGCACCTTCTGCACTAAAATTTCCACGTATCATGTATTTGATTGATACAGGACTTACTTTTGCCATGTTTAATTTTTTCCTCCTGTAATTTAATTTGACAGAAAAATACCAAGAAATACATAAATTAATGTATTCTTCCTTACTCTCAAAATAGCGTGATGCTAAAAATGAATGTGATGATAATTGATATAATCAATAATCTTGATATTTTTTCTATTTTTATTAGAGATGAATAGTTTTTAAAGGTTATCTTTTATTAACACCTGTTATTTATTAATAATCTATTTAAGTGAATATCTTATCTTCCTTTTATGAAATTTCTAGACTATCTTGAGGAAGCAAGAAATATGAATCTTCCGCTTGGAAAATATGCTGTCTCTGGCAGCGGTCCATTAGCAATACGAGGAATCAGGGATACAAAAGACCTTGATTTAATAGTAACCCCTGATATTTATTCCCATTATAAAAAACAAAGAGAATGGAAATTAAGATTTGCTTATGGCAATTTCTTTTTAAGAAATGGGAACATTGAGATGTGGAAGAAGATAGGTTTCTGGAAAGATATTGTAAACATCCGGAAATTAATTGAGAGAGCAGAATTAATTAATGGGATGCCTTTTGTAAATTTGCAGGATTTTATTTACTGGAAAAAAAGAACTTTTAGAAATAAAGACAAAAGAGATGTTAAATTAGCTCAGGACTGGCTGAGAAAAATTTATTAAAATTATTCACTAACTCTTTTCTTCATCTCCATGTAATCCCTGACCATTCCAAGATTTTCATAAAGAACAAGAAGTTTCTTCCTTATTTCATCTTTTTCCATATCAGAAATATTCATATTCAAAATTCTTTCATAAATTTTCACTGCATTGTTTCTTCTCTTGTCTTTTTCATATATTTCTGCCTGTTTCCTGTAAAATTCCTTAACTTTCAGAAAAATCTTTGGCCTTTCATTTGGCATTGCCTCGCTTAATGCTTTTTTCATTGCATAATCTGCCCTGTCAAACAATCCTCCCCTTATGTAATCCTCTGCAGCATTTACAAATTGTTTTATTTTTTCATCAAAAGTTACTGAAAGCTCGGCAAGACCCTCATAAAGTTTTGCAGCCTCTGTAAACATGTTTCTTTTTTCATAAACTTCAATTAATTTTCCATAAAGGAATTTTTTCGTGTCAAGAGGATGATGCTCTTTAAGAAATCTGGTTATATTGTCTATTAATACAAAATCACCTTTCCCATGAAGCTCTCTTTCAATATCTGCTTTGGTCATCCCCTTTTGCAACATTATAAAAATTATTTGGATTGACTATTTAAGCATTATTGTCGGATTTAATAATAATAGAAAAAATCTCATCTATTTATTAGATAATGTGTTTTAATTAAATTCATAGCATTTATTATAGACTCTCTGTCTAATGCTTCATTAGCAATATCCATCAGAGATTTTGGAATATTTTTATCTGCTATGTTATTTGCATCTATCCTGTAAGATGCTAATTCTCTTCTTAGATTATCATAAATTTCCTTAATTGGATAAGTTCTCCCCTCAAAATAATCTTTCCTCCCAACAACTGCATGAACACCAATAAAATCTCCAAAAATTAATTTTTCTATAGTAGAATTATCTTCTTTAATTAAATATCCCACTATTTCATCTTCTATTTCCTTAAATATTTCTCTTATTTCTTCAAACATCCCGATATCAGAACTCTTTTAATTTTATTTCTTTTCTGTTAACTCAATGCACATTCCTGCTGCAACAGTTGCACCTGCATCTCTCACTGCAAATCTGCTCATGTATGGGTTTTCCTTTTGTGTTTCAAGGCAAAGATTTCCATGAGGCTTTAGTCTTACTTTAGCAGCATCTCCGTTTTTCAAAAAGTCAGGATGTTCCTGTATTACTTCTCCAGTAGCAGGGTTTATTTTTGCAATTAATTCTACAAACTGGCAAGGAACCTGAGCTGTGTGAACGTGGAATACCGGAGTATATCCTTTAGCTAAAACAGTAGGATGATTAATAACTACAATGTTTGCTACAAATTCTTCAATAACTTTTATTGGCTGGGCTGCATCGCATACAACGTCTCCTCTTGCAATGTCTTTTTTTCCAACTCCCCTTATATTTATCCCTACATTATCCCCGGCAGTTGCTTCCTGAAGTGTTTCATGGTGCATTTCTATTGTTTTAATTTCTCCGTCAGTTCCCTTTCCTGTTCTTCCAGGAAGAACTTTGACTTTCTGTCCCATCTTCATTATTCCTGTTTCTATTTTTCCAACAGGAACTGTTCCGATTCCGGTTATATCATAAACATCCTGAACAGGCATTCTCATTGGCAATGTTGTAGGCAACTCAGGTGCAGGGAATGCATCAAACTGCTCCATTATAGTTGGTCCTTTATACCACGCCATATTTCCTGATTTCTTAGCAATATTATCTCCCTTCAGACTTGAAACAGCAAGGAATGGTGTTGCATCAGGATTTACACCGACAGTTTTCAATAATTTTGAAACATCTTCTTTAACCTTGTTGAACTTTGCTTCATCATATCCGATTGCATCCATCTTGTTAATTGCAACTGCAATGTTTTTAACACCCATAGTTTTCAAAAGCCACAGGTGTTCTGTTGTCTGAGGCTCTACTCCTGTTGGTCCTGCAACAACCAAGAAAGCAGCATCTGCCTGTGATGCACCGGTAATCATGTTTTTAACAAAATCTCTGTGCCCCGGAGCGTCAATTATTGTTACCTGATATTTTTGAGTTAATATTTTTTTGTAAGCAAGGTCAATTGTAACTCCTCTTTCTCTTTCCTCTTTAATCTTATCCATAACATAAGCGAATTCAAAACCTATCTTGCCATGTTTTTCAGCCTCTGCTCTTAATTTTGTCATTTCCTGTTCTGATACTGCACCAGAATCAAAAAGAAGTCTTCCTACACAGGTTGACTTTCCAGCGTCAACATGCCCTACGAACACAACGTTCATGTTTGGTTTTTCTTTTGCCATGAAATTTTATATTTTTTTCTTATTTAAATTTTATGGTTAGAAAATCTTTGATTTTCTTTTGCCATTTTTTATATTATAATAAAATTCTTTTTAGAATTTTTGATATCTTATTATAAAAATTTAGGTTTATAAATATTTCGGGTGTGTTTTTGAAATATTTATGCTGAAACACAAAAGATTATCTCCGAATAAATTTTTTTATTTTTTAATTAAATACTTAATTTATTGAGGATATTTTTTTAGGTAAGTTTTAAGTTTAAAAGAATTATTGCAATTACTTATTGTTTAAAAATATCATACCAATCCTTTATTGCAGAAAACCATTTATTCATTGCATCAACTCCCTCAGCAAGAACTCCTCTGCTTTGGATAATATATCCCCATATTTGAGGATTTATAGGAGATGAGATATTTTCACCGAGTCTGAAATCACTCCTTAATGCAAATATAGGTCCTCTTTCTATTCCGGCATAATATCCAATTTCGCTTCCTACACCATCATCTATTGCAGGTCCTCCATCAAGAATTGCTAACTGGCAATCTGAATCTCTCATTAATTTATTATTTATTGGCGTGACTTTTCTGCTGAATCCTTCCCAAAATTTTTTTATATCATCATAACTTTTTAATGTTGCTAAATATTCCCGGTTAATTTCTCTCCCGCAAATTTCAAAAGGGTCATTTATCGTTATTCCTATCTCTCTGATTTTTGGTTTTATTTTTTCTTCTAAAATAATTCTTCCTGTTTCAGAAAAACCAAATTGGTTTGATAAATATCCTTTAACTTCTCTCATCTTACAAAGAAAATATTTTAATTTAAAAGAATTATTGCATTTACTGATTCTCTTTTTTCTTTCTTATAATATCTAAATGGTCTGTCGGAAGGTCATATCTTTTAATAAAAGTAAAATAATCCAGAGAGGTAATTCTTTTATCACCTAATTGTGTTATAATAACTCTTGGTTCTTTTTCCAATAATGCTATCCTTAATCTTCTTATAGACCTATAATCTCTGATAGATATTGGCCGGCGTTCAAAATATATCGGAACTGATAATTTTGAAACATCTTTATCATCAACATCTCCTCTGTCCCCCATATACCATTTTGGATAAGGATGAAATCTCTCTCTATCCGGAAGATTACTTCTCCCGATATTTAATAAAATTAGATGATTCATTTCTTCTTTAGAAAAATTAAGGGGATAAAAATAAAGTTTGCTGGAATTCCAACAGGGTATTGCTACTTTATATCCTGATTCAAAATTTCTTATTAAGGATAAAAATTTATCTGAATCTTCTCCCGGAATTAAATGCTCTCCCATAAAAGAGGATATTTTTTTAGGAGTAAAATTCGTAAAAAATGTTTCTGCAAATTCAATCATAGAAAATCTGTATCCCACTCTATCTCCCAGCATTTCAAATCTCTGTTGTCCTTCTGGTTTTTGATGAAACCAGTCTCTTTTATTAAAAAACTCTTCGAAAAAAGGATGCAAATCTATAATACAATTATCTCTGTAAAAATTAAGAATAACATCTCCCCCAAAAGTTCCGTTAGGTTCTAGATCTACTTCAAGACATTTATTTCCCACTTCAAAAAAATTATCTGTTTCCTTTTAAGAATTATTGTAATTGCTGAGTTTTATCTCTGTAAATTTCCTTCATGTTCCATAATCAAATGCCTTTCATATGCTTTTCTTCTTGCTCTCTTTTTAAGTTTCTTGCTGATTTTTCTATCTACATATTTTATTCCTTCATAAATCATTTTTCCTCCTCCTATATATGCTTCACATAACATTTTCCCATTTGCTTTGACTGCTCTCCATCCAGTAATATAAGGAGCATCATCTTCTAATTGTTCTTCTGCAGAACCAACATGAACAGTAGGCTCTCCACGGAAGTATCCCTGTTCATTTTTTGTTAATTCTCTTATGTTATATTTTTCATTTTTCATAAAGGGGATTCTTTCCAAATATTTTGAGACAGGAGTATCTAGAACATCAACAATTCTATCTGGTAAAATTCTTCTAAGTCCTTTTATTAATTGTTTTGTTCCAGGAACCAATGCCGCAGTTCTTCCTTGATACTCTTCAGCCTCTTTTCCATATAAAATCCTCATTCTTTCATCTTGTTTTTCACATGCTTTTGAATAATGATATAATCCTTTTCCTACACTAAACCATCCGATTGGGTTTAATGAAGCCAATCCCATAGGCATTGAAGTAATTAATTTGGCTCCATATAATGGATGCCTGAAGAATTTATAATGTCTGTTAGTGATTAATTTATTAGTTGTGTTTGGTGATTCAGTATTTGATTTGTCTTGTGCAATTAATGCAACCTGATGCATTAAAAAACCAAAGAATGAAGAGACCATAGAATATTCTATAAAATTATATACTGCTTCAGTATGTTCTTGGCTGATAATATTACTATCCTCTAATAAAACTAAACTAACTACTGTAGGAAAAATGGAAAATATTGAATAATTAATAAAATTATTTAATTTATCTACATGATACATACTATGATTTTCTCTTATTTGGGCATCCCATTTTCTAACTCTTTCTATTCCTTGAAGATTTTTTGTATAAGTTTTAGCAATTCTTTCCAGTTGAGAATGATTTCTCCACAATTTTGGTTCATTTCGTTTAAGATCCCAATCCTTTATCTGTATTAGTTGATTTGCTCCAAGCAAAAGTTCCTTTCTTTGTTTAGGAGAAATTTCTTCATTTTCTTCGATATCTCTTAGTACATATTCTGCTATTACCCATAATTTTTTTTTATCTTTATCTGTGAGATTTTTAGCAACTTTTTTTAATCCTTTTAGTGAAACTCCAGAAGGACCATCGTTATATCCTACAGGATGGTCTACATTTACAGAAAAAACATCTTTTATTGCAGGCTTCCTTAAAAGCGAAGCTAAATTTTGCTGTCCTTTTCTTTCTAAGATTATCCTTGCTTCTGGTTCAAAATTATCATATTCTGCATGCGTTTCAAACATAAAAAATGAAGAATTTAGTATTTTTTAAATCTTTCTAAATGTAACTACTATATAGAAACAACTACTGATTCTCAGCAAGTCCTTTTCTGTCTCTTATCTTTTTTATTACAACAGGCTGCATGTCTCTTGGGATAGGTTCAAACAACTGGTCTTTTAATGAGGAAATTCCACGACCTTCTGTTGCACTTCTCAGGTCAGAACTCCATCCCAGCATTTCTGCAACAGGAATTTTTGCTGTTATTGATGCAGTTGTTCCTTCCTGTTTGACATCTATCAGTTGTCCTCTCTTGCCTCCGATAAGCTTTGTGATTGTTCCCATAAATTTGTCAGGAACTTCCACGAGATGAATCTGAACAGGTTCCAGGAGTGTTGCATTCGCTTTGTTCATAGCTTCTTTGATTCCCTCTCTCACTGCAGGATATACCTGTGCAGGCCCACGGTGAATTGCATCTTCATGAAGCTTTATATCCACTAAAGAAAGTTTTAGTTTTGTGCATGGCTCATGTGACAAAGGCCCTGAATCCATAACAAACTCAAATGCGTCCAGCACCATTTCAATAACCTCTCCGATATGAACTTCTCCCCGTGTTTCATCAAGAAAAATATTTCCTTTGTAGATATCCCTTATGTTTCTTATTTCATCTCCGCTTAATCCCAGTCTTGAAAATGCTTCGGATAGTTCCTGATTTTTCTTCTTTATTCTTCCTTCCGGAACTTCTCCTGATTTTATTGCCTCATAAATATTGTTTTCCAATGGTTCAACTTTTATGAAAAAACTATTATGCTTGTTTGGACTTCTTCCTTCAACAGCCGGAGATTCTTTTGAAACTGTTTCCCGATAGACAATTATAGGAGCAGATGTTTTTACATCAAGTCCTTTCTCTGTCTTGATTCTGTTTTCAATGATTTCAAGATGCAGCTCTCCCATTCCGCTCATTAGTGATTCTCCTGTCTGCTCATTAATTTCAATTCTTATTGAAGGGTCTTCTTTTCCTACTTGTTTTAAAACTTCAACAAGTTTTGGAAGGTCTGCAGATTTTACAGCCTCTATTGATTTTGTAACAACAGGCTCAAAAAGATGTTTTATTGCTTCAAAAGGTTCCATCTCTGTTTCACTAACAGTTTCTCCTGAGAAAACATCCTTAAGCCCGACAACACCTACAATATTTCCTGAAGGAGCTTCATCCACAATTATTCTCTGGGCTCCCTTGTAAACAGAAACCTGCTGGATTCTTGTTTTTCTTTTTGCAAGATTCATGTAAACTTCATCTCCCTGTCTTATTGTTCCTGAGAATAATCTTCCTGCAGCAACTTCTCCTGCATGCTTGTCCACAACAATTTTTATGGGAACAAAAACAATCTCTCCCTTAGGATTGCAGGTAATCAGCGATTTTCCTATTTCAGATTCACTGTCTCCGTGCCATATTTTTGGTATTCTGTATTTTTGTGCATCTACCGGATTTGGATGATGCCTGATTGTCATGTTAAGGACAACTTCATGCAAAGGAGCTTTTTTTGCAAGTTCCTTATGCTTTTCATTTTCATAGGCATCGATAACATCCTTGAATGTAATTCCTTTTTTCTTCATGTAAGGAAAGCTCAAAGCCCAGTTATGAAATGCGCTTCCAAATGCAACGCTTCCTTCTCCTACAGAAACCTTCCATTTTTCCTTGTATCCTTCAGGAGCAATGTTTTCTATAAGACTATTGATATGATTAATTATATCCAGAAATCTCTTTTCCATTTCCTGTGGAGTTAATTTTACTTCTTTGATTAGTCTGTCAACTTTATTAATGAATAAAACCGGCTTTACCAGTTCTTTTAATGCCTGCCTTAAAACAGTCTCAGTCTGAGGCATGATTCCCTCGACTGCACAGCACAAAACAATTGCACCGTCTACTGCTCTCATCGCTCTTGTTACATCCCCTCCAAAATCAACATGCCCCGGAGTATCAATCAGATTAATAAGATGCTCAACTCCTTCAAGTGAGTGAACCATGGATACAGAGGCAGAATCAATTGTGATTCCTCTTGTAGCTTCATCTTCATGGAAGTCAAGCGCTCTTTGCTTTCCTGCAGTCTCTTCTGAAAGCATTCCTGCACCTGCCAGCAGATTGTCTGAGAATGTAGTTTTTCCGTGGTCAATATGCGCAGCAATTGCTATGTTCCTTATCTTTTCCTGTTCATGCATCAGTTTTGAAATTTTCTGAACTTTCTCGTCTGCCATTTTTTAATCTGTAAATATCAAGAATATTTAATCAAAATAAAATTGCTTTAAAAACATTGTGGAGGTTTTGTTTTAAGGGTGAATAATATCTTTCATGAAAGAGTAATTTATCATATCATCTCTGCCTTTTTGGTAGCATGTCATTAAAAAATCTCTTTCAACAACATATAATAAATTTTGGTTAAAAAAATATTCTGCAGGATTGCATCCGTGATTTAACAGCTGTGTTAATCTGTTTCCTGTTCTTTCAACTTTTATTGAAGACCTAAACTGCCTGAACATTGCTTTTAATGCTCTTTCAGGAATATCTATTCCTTTTATTTCCCTTAATGTTTTCGTTCTCTGGGATCTCTCCATAAATCTTTCAAGCACATGTCCTGTTACATGATATACTTTCTTCAGTTTGAATAAGGCAACTTCCTCACAGCAATCCGAATAATCAATGTAAGGAGAATTAAATACAGAGCTTTCTCTTGGAATTATAATTTCAGTCATTTTATCTTGAATTTTATTATAAGGATTATGATAATAGTTTAAAAAAATATTCATTACAGAATCAATTAGGCAATCCTCTCCATGAATCGCTTTGGGTTGTGGTTTCTATGCTTTTTCCTTTTCTTATCTCTGTTTTTTTATTTGCTTCCCTCACTTTGTATACTCCGCAATATTCTCTGGCAAGAGAATCATCTTTGCATGTTAAACTTCCGGAATTATACCTGCAGGTCTCTGAATATTTGCAATTTATCATTTTAATCAGTTCTTATAATTATAGGACAGTTTTTAAGAATTATCGGGATTTTTAATAATCTTATAATGTTGTATAGAAGATATCTTAAATAAATGTGGCCATGAGACAATATCTCCTTCTGTTGATGACTGCCCTGCAAGAAGTTCACCATCAGAATTTTTTCCAATTACATAATACAATTTTTTTCCTCCAATATTTCCAGAACAACTCATCTCTGCTATTTCATACCATCTATTTCTGCATGGAGATTTATTTGTAAATTCTACTGTTGGAAGATAGTCAAAATTATCTATATCCATTTTACCTTGCAGAATCAGCCTGCTTTTCACTTTCGTTCTTCTTCCTTACTGAGAAACTTTCTCCGTTGTTTTCTGAAGCAAGAATTATTTCCTCTGCCAATCCCTGCGTGATTGTTTTCTTTTTATTGAAAGCCTTATCACTCGCTCCCTGAGTAATCCATCTTAGTGCAAGATTTACTCTTCTTAATGGGGAAACATCAACTGCCTGGGGATATCTTGCTCCGCCATATTCTATTACAGTAACCTCATCTCTTGGAGCAGAATTTTCAACAGCCTTAACCAAAACCTGTATTGGATTTTGTTTTGTTTTTCCATGAATAATCTTTAATGCGTCAAGAACAATTCCCATATTTTTTGTATATTTTCCGGTTGCAAGTCCCTTTTCTATCTTATGCTTTTTTCCGCGATGACCGCAAACACCAAGCCTGTTCATTAGTCTTTCAATAATATTTATCTTTGCTTTTCCGAATTTGTAATTGCTTCTTCCGCAGTCTTTGAGAATTAACTTTGGTTCCAATGATATGACTTCCTTTAATCCCTCATCTTCTACTTTTACTTCTGATAAATCATACAAATCAAAAACTTTAAACTGTGTTATTTGTGTTTTTTCTTCTGCCATTTCAACGTCTACCCTTTTCAATCTTGCCCTGCCATAGTCTTGCCAGAGGCTGGTCATTTACTTTTATAACTTTATATCTTACTCCTGGAATATCTCCTTTGCTTCTTCCCTGTTTTCCTCCTATCCTTTCAATCATGACTTCATCATGCTCATCAATGAATTTTTGGGCAAGATTTCCCGGGATGAATGCGGTAACAGTCTTTCCGTTTTTTGTCAGCTGAACCTTGCAGCATTTTCTCATTGCAGAGTTCGGCTGTTTTGCTTCTTTCTGGACTTTTTGAGTGACTATTCCCTTTGCCTGATTTGCACCACCAAGCGGGTCTGATTTGGCATATAATTCAAGAGTCTTCACTACATATTTTCTGTCTTTCCACCTGAATTTTTTTCTGTTTTTTAATAATTTTTTTGCAGATTTTAATCCCATTAAAAAGAATTAATGAATTTAGTTTTTAAACGTTGCTATTTAACCCCTGATATAACGCAAATATATCTGATTCATCTTTAACTTTCTTAAGATAGTCTGTTGCAGGTATTATGGAAAATGAATCGTGAATATGCCTGTTTAAGATATTTCTTGTGTGGCAGACATTAAACATCTTTTCAGAAAAAAATATTTGTGTCAACTGATATCCTGTTGAATTTATACATCTCATCCCCTGGTTAATAATTCCTGGTGTAAAGCAGACACTTATAATTCCATGTTCCTCATTTGGGCCTAAGTAAATGCAATCTTTAGTTTTGTTATATCCTGCCAGAAGGAATTGCACATCTCTGTTAAAATTTATTCTTATCCCCCTTTCAGAAAGAAATCCTAATTCATCAAGCAGTCTGTGCATAAAAATATTAATGTTTTTATATTTAAAAATTATATTAAAAAATTGTTCCCACTGACAGCAGACCTATAAATACAATCCATTTGAAAACTTCTGTTATTATTGCCTTGCCTTTGAATTTTTTGCCTTCATTCATTAAATATTCATTTGATGATTTTTTGAAAAATCTCTTGTATAAATCAATTGTCATTCTTTCCGCCCCGATGCATGAAATCAACAATACAGAAGGGCTTGAAATAATCAGGGAGAATAATCCTCCATATAATCCGGCAACCAAGGGGCTTCTGAAAAATCTTATCCAGTCAAATCCGTTTTTTGGATAGTATTTCCATGCCCCTCTCACTGAAGAGCCTATTAACCCGCCTATTGCCCCCCAGATGATTCCTGTCACTGCAAATGATTCCAGTTCAATTTCCAGAAAAAAAGGAAGATAAAATAAAAGGAATATAAGGAATACAAAAACTGTTCCTATAAAAATTTTGAAAAAATAATTATTTCCTATCCCCTGGCATAATGATGCCTTTGAATTTTTTCCGGTGTTTGTCATGTTTATTTCACCTTCATCATAAAGCCTTCCTGTGGCTCTTATAAAAAGTCTTTCAAATCCTATAAGGAAAGCAAAGAATATTCCCAAATTTACTGCATATATTTTATGAAAGTTAAAAACTCCGAGGATGCAGATGCCTATGAGAAATCCTATAAGAATATTTTTTGCAAGATTCAAAAAAGAGACTATCCTGTCTTCCTCTCTGTTTATGCTGCCAAAATGAAAAATTCCTGTGATAATCCCTATAAGACCATAGACTAAATACTCTTTTAGCATAAAATTATATGCCACAGAAACTTATAAATCTTTCAACTAAATTATCTTCAGTTCTTTTTTGAAAAAATCTTTTATGATTATCTGCAATTCAAGAAATCTTCTTTTGTTTCTTCCTATGAGTGCTGCCTTGTTCTGGCTTCCTGCATTTATTATAATTTCATTCTCAGTAACTTCCAGCCCCTTAAAAGTTGTCGGGCTTATAACAGCATAAATAAATTCCCTGGCCTGTTCTATTCCGTGAGGGATTGGAATTATTTTTATTTTTTTTCTTAAAACTTCATTTAATTTTTTTACATTCCTTCCGTTTTCTCCCACTGCCTTTGAAATAAGATTTCTTGGAACAGCAAATATTACATTGTCATTGTACATGAAGCAGAACCTTGTATTCACCCTTGTTATTTTTGAAAAAAGATTCAGATACATTATATCTTTCATATCAAGAATATTAACCATTTTTTTATTAGAAGTAACTGTTTTATAAAACTTTAGTTGTTACTTTTCTCCACTACTTCTTTCTTTGCAGTCTTTAATTCATCCTGTTTCCTTTTCAGAGGGCCTGTAACCTTAACAAGAAGTCCAGGCAAGCCTGTTCCTATCGGTATAGGCTGGTTAAGAATAATGTTTTCAATCACGCTTGATAATCTGTCTTTTGTTCCCTTTATTGTTGAATTTACAAATTGTTTTACAGGAGTTTCAAATGTTGCTCTTGCAAGTATTGATGATTTCTGTGCAATAATTCCCATTCTTGTAACCCCTTTTATTATTCCGGTATTGCACATTGCATCTGCTGCAAGTTTAAGATGCCTCATATTTATATCAAGTCCCTGACTTTCAAGAACCTTGCTTATTTCTTCTATTATTAACTGTCTTGCAGCCTCTATTCCCAGAACTTCTGCAACCTCATACAGGTCATTTGAAATTGTTCTTTCTTTGCTGACTTCTTTCATATCCATTATTTCTTTCATGTTTGTTCCGAGAGTCATTATTACATAATCCCTGTCTCTCTTAACAATAAGTATCTGTTTTATTCCTTTTATTCCTGAAATTATTGTTCCCTTCAGTTTTTCTTTTAGTTTGTAAATTGCCTTGAAATCAAGGTCAGAAGCGTCAAGTATTATTGAGTTTCCTTTTTCTCTTACTTTGTATTTCATATCTTTTAATTTTTCAATAATCTTGCTTATTGTAAGATGGCTTATCTTAAGCGCTTTTTCATCCACCTTAATCTCAATTTTCTTGTCAGAGAAATCAAAAATAATCTCGCTTGAAATCTCTTTGATTGTAACTTCTTTAATTTTTTCTGCAAATGTTCTTGCATCTTTTTCATTGTTATGGTCTTTGTTCAGGAATATTTCCATCTTTGGGGATGTTGGTTTTTTCCTTGCATCAAATATTTCTATAAGTCTTGGCAGACCTGTTGTAATCTGCATCTCTGCAACACCTGCGAAATGGAATACATTCAGAACCATCTGTGTTGAACTTTCCCCGAAAGACTGTGCAGTCACAATTCCTATTGCTTCTCCGGGGTCTGTCTTCCCGTCAAGATGAAGCTTTGAGACATCCAGTCCGTCATCTCCGAATACAAATTCTATTATGTTGTTGTTGCTGTCTCTTACTGTTCCGTCATATTCAACCCTTAAATCCTGGAATGCATTTGCAAGTCTTCTGTATAAGTATCCTGATTTTGGAGTTCTTAATGCTGTGTCCATTAAAGAATCTCTTCCTGTTATTGCACCAAAGAAAAATTCCTCTGGCCTTAATCCCTTGATAAAAGGATTGTGTATGAATCCTCTCGCATTCGGAGAGATATCCCCTTTCTTGAAAAATGACAATGTTCTGTCTGTAAAGCCGAGGTCAATTCTTTTTCCTCCAAGAACCTGCTGTCCGACACATGAAGCCATTTGTGTTATATTAAGCATGTTTCCTCCGCCTCCTGATTTAATCATGTAGCTTACCGGATTGTCTTCAGGAAATTCATTCTTGATAACCTTGCCCACTTTTGTTCTGATTTCATTAAGTGTTTTCAGTATTTTTATTTCCCTTGATTCTTCCTTTGTCTTGTCAGGAAGTATTTCAAGTGTTCCTTCAAGATACTCTTTTATAATATCATTGACTTTTTCCTCTGATTTTTTTATTATATCTTCTCCTTTGCTGATAACATCATCTTCCAAGTCCAAATCTTCCACAGAGATTGTAATCCCCCTGTTTGTGAGATATATTGTTCCTATGTCAAATATTTTCTTTAATACTTTTAATGTTTCATCTCTTCCAATCTGCCTGTCCATTGCTTTTATCAGCAGCCCGTTTTCCTCTCCGAATGTATTTTCATCAATTATTCCGCTGAGTATTTCCCCGTTTTTTATTTCTATATAAGCATTGTTAGGGCATTTGCTTTTTTTGCAGTTTTCATAATTAGGGCAGTCCTGTCCAAGGCAGTTCTTTGTCCTCTCTGAATAATTCAGCTCCTTTGGAAGAATTTTTGAGATTATTTCCTTCCCTGTAACTTTTTTCTTATTGAAGTCAGCAATGATTCCTGCCTGGTATAAAATCTGTATGGCTTCTTCCTTTGTGAATTCTGCCATGCTTAAAAGATAATTTCCGGTTATTGCATCACTTTTGCATCCAAGAAGATTTGTATTATTTTTTGGAGAAATTAGATTATTTTTTACATTAAGCAAAATTTTTGCCTCTGAACGTGCTTCCTCTGTCTGCGGGGAGTGAATGTTCATTTCATCGCCATCAAAGTCCGCATTGTAGGGAAATGTCGCAGCAGGATGAAGCCTGAATGTTTTTCCTGGAAGAACCTTTACATAATGGGCCATTAAATTTCCCCTGTGAAGGCTGGGATGTCTGTTAAACAAAACAATATCTCCGTCCTGCAGGTGTCTTTCAACCTGATAGCCCGGAACAAGTTCATTTATTATTTCTTCCTTAAGTTCAGTGGCAATTTTTTTTCTTTTTCCGTCAGGCCTTATAATATAATTTGCTCCCGGATAATCTTCTGATAATACAAGTTTCTTGAGTTTTTCAAGATTCAGGTCTGTGACAGTCTCGGCAACAGTAACAATCTTTGCAATCTCCTCCGGAATTCCCACTTCATTAATTTCTATATGGGAATCAGGAGAGATAACTGTTCTTGCAGAATAGTTTACTCTTTTGCCTGCAAGATTTTTTCTTATCCTTCCTTCTTTTCCTTTTATTCTTTCTGTAATTGTCTTTAATGGCTGCCCGCTTCTGTGACGTGCAGGAGGTATTCTTGCAACAGTGTTATCAAAAAATGTTGTAACATGAAACTGAAGCAAGTCCCATAAATCTTCTATGATGACTTCAGGGGCTCCTGCATTAAGGTTTTCCCAGAGTCTCTGGTTTGAACGTATTATATCAGAAAGTTTGTGAGTTAAATCATCCTCGCTTCTTTCTCCCGATTCAAGAATAATGCTCGGACGGACAGTTACAGGAGGAACAAGAAGATAAGTTAAAACAGACCATTCAGGCCTGCATGTTGATGAATTTACTCCTGCTTTTTTCAGCTCCTCATCAGAAATTTTAACAAGCATTTCCCTTATCTCAATAGGGAATAATCTTTTTTTTCCGATGTAAAAGCTTGTTGGCTTGTCGAGTTTTACTTTTTCATGAATAGCTCCGCAGTGAGGGCATTTTTTTGCGTCCTTCGCTTTTTTGACTCTCTGGCTGAACTGATATTTTTCAAGATATTTGTCATCAAGCAAAAATTTTCCGCATTCTTGGCAGAAACATCTCAATCCGAGTTCAACAAGAGGAATATATTTTAGATGCATTACAGGACGTGCAAGTTCTATGCTTCCCGGATGCCCCAAACATTCCTTTAATCTTCCTCCGCATGTTCTGCACCTTACTCCGGGGTCTATTGCACCTAGCCTTAAATCCATAAGTCCTCCGTCTACAGGATAACCATCAATGTCATAAAGTTCAGGTGTGACAATCTTTGCTGCAGACAGTCTTTTTATCTGCTCAGGGCTAAAAAGACTGAACTTTATTTCTTTTATCTGTTTTCTTATTATTTTTCTCATTTTCTTTTTTTGTATTTTTCTTCAGGACAGTAATATCTTCTGTTTTCAGCATCAAATTCCAGTCCAAAAATTTCAGCTATTCTCTGAGATTCTTCTGCATCACGCTCAATAATTTCTGTTCTGTCCACTATTGTAAATCCATTAGTTCTCATTTTTCGTATTTGTTTTTTAATCCGAATGTTGTTAAAATATGAAGTCCCTGCAATTCTTCCAAAAGAAGTTTAAATGCATATGAAACTTCTATTGCCTCAAGTTTTTCGCTGTTGCATATAGGGCAGATAATTCTGTTTCTTATTGTGTCGTTGATTCCTATTGAGCCGCACTTTGAGCATATGTCCAGAACAACCTTGTCTGAATCATATCTTTCCTTCAATAAAAGTGATGCACCATGAGCTACAAGAGCCTGCTGTTCCATCTCCCCGAGTCTTAATGCTCCTCCTCTTGCCCTTCCTTCAACCGGCTGTCTTGTAAGCAATGCAATCTTTCCTGATGCTCTTCCATGCATTTTATTGCTTACCATATACTTCAATTTAAGGTAGTAAAGATTTCCGACAAATATTTTCATCTTCATTTTTTCTCCTGTTATTCCGTTGTACATTGTTTCCTTTCCGTCATATCTGAATCCCATATCTTCAAGCGATTCCTCGAGTTCTTTTTTGCTTATGCTTGAGAATGGAGTGCTGTCAATAACATCTCCCTTTAAGCATCCTACTTTTCCTGAAAGAAGTTCCAAAAGATAACCCACTGTCATTCTGCTTGGAAGTCCGTGTGGATTGAAAATTACATCAGGCCTTATTCCTCTTGAAGTGAAAGGCATATCTGCTTCAGGGATTATTGCTCCGATAACTCCCTTCTGTCCGTGAGAAGTTGCATATTTGTCTCCGATTTCAGGAATTCTCTGGTCTCTTGTTCTTATCTGGACAATCTTATTTCCTTCCCCGTCTTCTGTAATGAAAACACTGTCAATAACTCCTTTCTCTTCCTGCCTCATTGCAACGCTTGATTCTTTTTTTGTTCTTACTGAAATTTCTCTTGCTTCTGAAAGAAATTTTGGAGGAGATATTTTTCCTATCAAAACTTCTCCTTCACCAACTTCTGCCTCAGGATAAATGATTCCGTCATTTTCAAGAAATCTGTAGCTTGATTCTGTTTTATATCCTGAAGTATCTTTCTCAGGAACTATTATCTCATCTCTTAATCCTCCTGCATAATTCATTTCAATAGTTGAATAAGGACGGAAATAGAAGCTTCTTCCTATACCTCTGTCAATGCTTCCCTTGTTGAAAACCAGTCCGTCTTCCATGTTATATCCTTCATAAGTCATTATTGCAACAACCAGATTTTGTCCTGCAGGATATGTATTGAGAGTATCATAAACAAAGCTTCTTACAATAGGTTTTTGGGGGTACTCAAGAACAGAAACATCTGTATCCAGCCTGCACAGATAATTTGCACTGTATAATCCGAGAGCCTGCTTTTGTGTTTTGCTTCCTCTGTTTAATCTTGAACTCTGGTCATGGTTTGCATAAGGAACAAGACTTGTAATGACTCCAAGCAAATCCATTGTGTCAATTTCAAGATGAGTGTGCTCTGATGTAACTTCCTCGGGAATCAGGGCGACAAGAGCATTTTCCTCTTCTGCAGCATCGAGATATTCTATAATTCCCTGTTTTATCAAATCATTCCATGTAATTGTTTCCTGTTCAAGTCCTATAAGGTGCTCGTTTTTTAATCTGGGAGTTCCATTTTCAACAATTATTGCAGGCCTTAATACTCTTCCGACTTCTGTTGAGATTGAAATAACTCCAAGAGTGTCATCATTTCTTACGCTGATTTCAACGGGGAATTCATTATTTCTTCTTTTTTCCCTTATCTCTTTTGCAAATTCTTCCTGATTATCTACACATCCTATAAAAAATCCGTTAAGGAATACATCTATATTCCCTTCATTTTTCATTCCGAGATTTCTTAGTTCTTTAAGGAATTCATCTTCTCTGATTTCAATTCTTGTTGATATCTTGCTTAGAATTGCAAGATTTTTTCTTAATCCTATTTCTGTTCCTTCAGGAGTTTCTATAGGGCAGAATCTTCCGTAATGAGTTGGATGAAGAGTTCTTGCAGCAAAATTTTCCTGTTCTCCCGGGAGCATGCTTGAAACTCTCTGAAGCTGGCTGATTGTTGCAAGATAATTTGTCTTGTCCATATTCTGGGTTACTCCTGACCTTTCACCAATCCAGCTTCCTGTTGCTATTGCAGATTCAATTCTGTGAGAGAAAAGAGTGGACTTTGCAATTGTTTTTATTGAATAGAATTTTTTTCTTTTTGATGATTTTTGAAGCGAGTATCTTATGTCTCTTATCAGAATTCCAAGGTTTACCCTGAATAAACTTGCAAGCAAATCTCCTGAAAGTCTTACTCTTTTGTTTGAGTAATGGTCCTTGTCTGTCTTTAATTGGGGCTTTTCTTTTGCAGTAAGAAATTGTTTTATAAGTTTGCAGAGAGTTACTGCTTTTTTCATTCTTTCCTCTTTTGTTCTTCCTATATGAGGGAAAAGATAAGAATCTATTCTCTGTTTTATTCTGTCAAGAATTTCTTTTTTTGTTCCCTGCAGCATTGTTTTTTCAGCAATGTACATCATCGCATCTTCCTGTGTTGCAATGTTTGCAAATTCATAAAGGTTTACAACAACGCTGTCTGTTTCCCTTCCTATGAGTTTCGCAATGTCTGATTCTTTTGTGAGTCCCAGTGATTTTAGGATTATTACTGCCGGAATATTTTTGAATCTGCTGAATGAAACTTCAAAAATTCCTTCCTTGTCCTCTGTGATTGAAATAGGAATTCTGTATGTTCCCCTTAAAGAAAACATTCTGAGCATAAGTCCGCCCTTTTTATTTTCCTCTATGAATGGCTGGTTTTCAGCGAGGTCTTCGGCCATTACAATAACTCTTTCATTTCCATTAATTATGAAATATCCTCCGGGGTCCAGTGCATCACTGTAATTTTGGATTAATTCTTCTTTTGTCATTCCGTATGTGTTGCATGCCTTGCTCCTCACCATAATCGGGATTCTCCCGATTTCCACAACTTCTGAATCCACCTGTCCGTCTTTTTTTACAGTAAGCTCTAATGTTACTGGTGCAGAATAAGTAAGATTTCTCAATCTTGCTTCGGCAGGGGTTATAAAAGAAGAAGAACCATCTGCTTCAACTATCACCGGTTTTCCGACATTTATTTTCCCAAGCTGAATTTCAAATTCATCATTTTCTATGCTTTCTGAAATTTCATTTACAATTTCCTGCATCCTGTTTTCAATAAATTCATTAAAAGATGTAACATTTGATTCTACAAGTGAATGGTCTTCCAGATATTTTCTTACTACTAAATGCTTATTTTTTTCAATACTCTTCTGCATTATACCACCGCTCTAAAAAAAGTGAAGACTTTGTTCTCTTCTTTTCTTTCAATTTTAATTACATCTCCTACCTGACATCCTTCGGGAAGTGCAGGGTCGGATGAGAGAATTTTTGGCAATTGGGTTTTTGAAATATTCAGTCTGCTAAGAAGTTCATTGATATCTTTTTCACTAAGTTTGGTATGTTTTGATTGAAGAATATGCATTTTTAAGCGGATGGCATATGTTTAATTAAGCTGTACAGTAAATACTTTACAACTCTATAATACTAAAAGATAGTAAAATTTCATTTAAAAAGCTTTCGTAGTTATTATAAAATATATATTGTAGGATATATTTTATTATCTTGTAAGATTATTAAAAAAATTTAAAATAAAAAAATAAAAATGAAAAAAAATGTTTATTTCCTTCCTTTCTTCTTGTAATTTCTCATCAGCTTTCCAGCACCGATAACAAGTACTGCCAGTGCTACAACCCAGTTGAACCATGTTCCTGCGAAAGTTGCCGGAGCAATCAGTTGTAAGACTAACAAAACACCTATCAATGTTACAAGCCATGCAGTTAACTTTGCCATTTTTGACCTCCTCTTTTTATGACTATTATAGTTAATTTATCTTTATAAATTTATATTTTCCAGAAATGGCCCCGGAGGGATTTGAACCCCCGACACCTGGATCTCTTCGCTTCCGGTATCGAACATCCTTAAAGGAGGTTGACCGTCAAGGAACCTTGGTTCCTTACGTAAAAGTCCAGTGCTCTAACCAGGCTGAGCTACGGAGCCGTAAATCACTTAAGAAATATGAATTTAAAAATGTTTATTTGTTTACAAAAATTCCCTTAATCTTTCTTCAAAATCTTCTGAAGATATCCCGCCAACAAACTGTTTTATCTTTTCCCCGTCTTTGAATACTATAAAGTTTGGGATTGAGCTTACGCCAAATTTTCCTGCAAGCTGCTGGTTGTCATCAACATTTATTTTTCCGAATTTTATTTTTCCTTTAAATTTTTCAGAAAGTTCATCAATTACAGGAGCCATCATAAGGCATGGCATGCACCATTCTGCAAAAAAATCAATTACCACTATTCCCTTCCCTATAAATTCGTCAAATTCATTCTTGCTTAATTCAGGAACTTTATCATTATTTGCCATTTGTTTTCCATCACCTTTCATTGATTATTAAGGATTAAGGACATTTATAAAATTTTGGATTTCTTAATGATTTTTTAATATCTGAAAAAGAGAATATATATTTTTGATAAACAAATTCTTTAAAAAGTAAAATGACCGTGCATATTTATGTTTGAAAAAAAGGTTGAGTTAGTTGCTTTCTTGGCAGATTCTGAGAATGGATGGGATGCTGAAGACCCTGCATCATGTGGTGCGAAAGGATGTTTTTCTGAAAAGAGTTCTTCGGATATACATTCAGATGAAAAATTCAAAGAGGATTCTGAAGCAAGAAAAGATAAGATTTTTGCAGAAACTTCTGGGAGAGGTCATGGAGCAGTTCTTGACCAGAGTGCATTTTGTTTTTCAATTGATAATTTAACAAGAGCATCAACTTTATTTTTGTGTGCTCCCGAATATGCCTCTCATCTCCAGCAATCTTTGAGAAGGGCAACAGCAGAAAGAAGTTTTTTTATGCCAGACTCTCTGTCAGGGACAGAAGCAATGAATTTGATGAAATCGCAATTTTCTCTTTATTCAAGAATGCAGGAAGCAGGAGTTCCTTCTGAAGATGCAAGATTTATTCTTCCACTTGGAACAAAAACAGCAATACAAACAACCTTGGATGCAAGGGAATTAATGCATCTTTATTCAATGGCTCACAGAGATGGTGTTCCCGGAGAAGTTTTAGGAACAATGTATCAAATGTATTCAGCTTCTGGAATTGTTGCTCCAAATTTAATGAAAAACAGGGAAAATAATTTTGAAATTCTTTCCTGGTGGCCATCTTCCCAGTTATTTGCCAGAGAAAATAAAACCCTGGAAGAATTAACAAGAGAAAATGGAGGAATTCAATTCTTAGGAAGTTCAGTAATTCCTATGGATTCAGAAAGAATAAAATATGCTATTAAAAATAAAGATGAAGCAGAACTTGCAAATTTGAAACATATGCATTTTACCTTTTTGGCTCCAATGTCTCTGGCAACATTTCATCAGATGACACGGCAGAGAACTCTTAATCAAAGTGTAGAGCCAATATATAACGCAGCAAGAAGAGGAGAATTTGTTATTCCGGATTCAATAGCAAATAAAGGATTTTCTTCTGCATATTCTGAGTTAAATGAAGAATCGATAGGTTTTGTAAGAAATAATATAGATAATCCTGATTCATTAATGGTCTTGCCGCATTCATTACTAATTTATGATTTAATGCATGTTAATGGATGGAATGCCCTTGGATTTATTGCAAAAAGAACATGCAGGGAGGCGCAATGGGAGATAAGAGATATAGCTAAAGATATTGCCTATAAAATAAAAACTGATTATCCTGATTTAGGAAAATTTTCTGTTCCTCAGGGAATTCTTTATGGAAGATGCCCGGAAAAAAATCCATGTCATTATTGTGATGGGAAAACCATTGACAGCTTGTAAAAATGAAAGAAAGAGGGAAGTTCATTGTTTTTGAAGGAATTGACGGGAGTGGAAAAGGAACACAAATAAGCTTGTCTGCATCTTATATCTTCAATAAAAATAAAGAATATGATATATTTCTAACAAGAGAACCAACACGGGATTTTAAAGAGATAAGAGAAAGAATGGCAAAAGCAATTAGTGTTGCTGATTCTCCGGAATGGTATTCTGAAATGTTTGTTTTGGACAGAAAAAATCATCTTAAAAAATATATTCAACCTTCTTTGAAAAGAGGGACGCATGTAATCTTAGACAGGTATAAATTATCTACTTTGACGTATCAGAGTTTACAGGGTGTTAATTTATTTCAATTAATTGAAATGCATGACGAAATGTTAATTCCTGATTTAACTTTGATTTTAGATTGTCCTGTTGAGGTTGCTTTTGAAAGAAGAAAAAATGGAGGAGCTACAGATATGTTTGACAGGGATTTTCAATTTCAGATAAACCTAAGACAAAAATATCTTGATTTGGCAGATATTTTGCATGATGAGAATATTATAGTGATTAATTCAAGTGAAGGAGTTGATAATACTTTTAATTTAATAAAAAAAGAACTTGATAAAATTGTTTAATCTTTGATTATTTTGTTGTGTGGTCTACACTATATTTTCTTTTGTCATCTAAAAAATCCCTTTCACTCCATTCTCTTCTCCACTCTTCAACATCAAAAACTTCCAGATTTCCTGAAGATTTATTTGAGACAAATTTGGATACTCCTGAATTGAGAATCATTTTTTTACAAATCAAACATGGAAGAGAATCTACCATTATATCTTCTCCATCAATTCTTTTTGCCCCGAAAAGATACATTGTTCCTCCTATCATATCTGTTCTTGATGCATGAAGCATTGCATTCATTTCTGCATGGACACTTGCACATCTTTCATAGTTTGTTCCTGAAGGAATTCCATCCCTTCTCCTTATGCAATATCCCCTTTCAATACAGCTTTTTGTTCCTCTTGGAGCTCCGACATATCCTGTAGAAATTATCACATCATTATTTACTATAACTGCTCCAAATTTAGCGATTAAACATGTTGCTCTTCCAGCAACTTCTCTTGCAATATTCCAATAATATTCGTCTTTTGAAGGTCGTTTGTATTCTTTACTCATCTTAATCCTGTGCTCCCGAAGCCCCCTTCTCCTCTTGAGCTTCCCTCAAGTTCATCGGCTTCTTCAATTTCAATATTTTCAACCTTATTTAAAATTATTTGTGCTATCCTGTCTCCCGGATTAATCTCAAAATCCTCATTTCCATGATTTATGATTATCACCTCTATTTCTCCTCTGTACCCTGAATCTATTGTTCCCGGGCTGTTTGGCATTGAGATGCCTTTTTTTAAAGCAAGACCGCTTCTTGGTCTTATCTGAATTTCATAACCCAATGGAATTTCAAATTTCACTCCTGTGGAAACTAAACATCTCTCCATTGGTTTCAATAAATATTTTTCAACAGAAAATAAATCCATTCCTGCATCTCCTTCATGTGCATAAACAGGAATGATGGCATCTTCCCGAATTTTTTTCACTTTTATTTTAACCATTTTTTATTCTGATAATTTTTGCAGATTCACCAATCTGTTTTATCTTGACAATATTTCCGTTATTTAAATTTACAAAATCCCTGTTGTTGTCTGCAACCAAAACTGCAGGAGCCCTTAAAATTTTCACTTCAATCTCTTTGTCTTCCGGAATTATAATGTAATCCTGATGCTCAGTCACATTGCTAAAGGCAATTCCTATCCCTTTGTCAAAGCTTTTCCTTGTTATTGAGTAGAAATATGCCCCTTTTGTTGAACCAAAAGGAGTCGAGACGACAATACCATCTCCGATAAAAGTTTTGTTTATTTCTTCTCCATCTATTTTAACCCTGAATCTTATTGCTTCTGTAGGAAGACTATTTCTTATAACAACATCATTCACTCCTATAAGCTCTTTCATTCCATACTCACTTTCTGAAACTGCTTTTAATTTTTTTATCTCTGTTAATTTATAGCCTTTTTTCAAATAAATTTCAATTATTTCCTCTATGTCCATTTGGTGGCAGTTATTTCCCTTGTCGCTGTCTCTTACAAGGATTTTTGGAATTCCTGGAAATTGTCTTTCAGAAATCAAAAAAGTCCCGTCTCCCCCGTATGATATCACCAAATCAGGACTGTCTTCAGAATATTTTATATCAAATTTTTTTAATCTCTCTTTAAGATTTTGTATTTTCTCAGGATTCTTTCCTACAATATGGATTTTCATATTCTGATTTCAACCTCCTCAAAATAATCTTTTATTTTCTCTCTGGCATTTATCAGGAATTCTTCTGAGCAGTCAAAAAAGCTTTTCATTCTTTCATCAATTAATTTTCCCATATTCTTAAAACCCTGCAAAACAAATTTCTTTGGCTTCTTCCCAATAATGTCATTGAGCCATAAAGCAATTTTCTCCAAATCCTCAATTGAGTGAAGCTCTTCAGCAATAGTTGTCCTGAATTCATAATCTTTCATTGAAGAAATTATTTTTATGCTCTGCTCCATCTTGTTAATATCAATCACAGAATTAATTATCTTTTCATAATTTTCTTTTGAAGTCTTGATATCCATTGCAACAAAATCAATAAGTTTTTCATCTATGAGTTCTTTTAATCTTTCCGGAAAGCTGCCGTTGGTGTCCAGTTTTATGTCATACCCGAGATTTTTTATCTCTCTGAGAAAATTTTTCTCCAGGCTTATTAACGGCTCTCCTCCTGTTATGCATACTCCCTCAAGATATTCTTTTCTCTTTTTTAAGTAATCAAGAATTTCTGTATCAGAAATATTTTCATTATTTTCCTTTTCCAGAAGAACAAGTTCAGGATTATGGCAGAAACCGCATCGGAAATTGCATCCAAAAAGAAATATGGTTGAAGCAATTTTTCCGGGATAATCAATTAAAGTTACTTTTTGGATTCCTTTAATTTTCATATTGTCCTCCTAGTTGCTTGCTCCGACTTTGAACAAAACTCTGTCTTCCCATTCTGCCTGTTTTCCTGCATTCCATTGCTGAACCGGTCTTATATATCCAACCACCCGGGAATATCTTTCGCATTTAGTTCTTTCCATTTTTACCTCCTTTATTAATTTTGTTGAGCATTTAGTTCTTCTTCTCTTCCATAACCTATTTCCCTGTCGCATTTTGGGCAGTATTCATGGTCTCCTTCAATATAGCCGTGCTTGGGGCATATGGAAAATGTGGGAGTTATTGTAAAATAAGGCAGCCTGAATTTTTCTGAAATTTTTCTGACAAGTATTTTTACTCCGTCTGATGTTAATCTTTCCCCTATAAAACCATGGAAAACTGTTCCTCCTGTGTACTGGGTTTGAAGAATATCCTGAAGTTCTAATGCTTCAAAAATATCAGGGGTATAATTTACAGGAAGCTGGGTGGAATTTGTGTAATATGGCTCAGCATCTTTGTTTCTCACTGAATTCTCATTGGCAACAATAATCCTTCCAAATCTTTTCTTGTCATTTCTTGCAAACCTGTATGAAGTTCCTTCTCCCGGAGTGGCTTCCAGATTGTAAATATTTCCTGTTTCTTCCTGATATTCTTCAAGTTTTTTTCTCATGAAAGAAAGAACTTTTATTGCGAACTCTTTTCCTTTTGGAGTTGCAATGTTCTCTCCTGGCATGAAATTAACAATTGCTTCATTCATTCCGAGAATTCCTATTGTGGAAAAATGATTTTTCCAGTGTTCTCCGAATCTTATCTTAACATTTCTCAGGTAAAATTTTGAATAAGGATAAAGCCCTCCTTCAGTAAATCTTTCGATGTTCTTCCTCTTTATTTCAAGGCTTTCCTTGGCAAGTTCCATAAGGCTCTCTAATTTTTTAAGAAATTCATTTTCATCAACAGAAGTAAATCCAATTCTTGGCAGGTTTATTGTTACGACGCCTATTGAACCTGTCTGGGGATTTGCACCAAAAAGTCCTCCGCCCCTTCTTCTTAATTCAGACTGGTCAAGTCTCAGTCTGCAGCACATGCTCCTTGCATCTTCAGGATTCATGTCCGAATTTATAAAGTTGGAAAAATAAGGAATTCCGTATTTTGCAGTCATTTCCCATATTCTTTCATATTCAGGATTATCCCAGTCAAAATCTTTTGTTATATTATATGTTGGAATCGGAAATGTGAAAACTCTCCCGTCTGCATCTCCTTCCATCATTCCTTCTGCAAATGCCTTGTTTATCATGTTCATTTCTTTCTGGAATTCCCTGTAAGTTTCTTTCTGGGGAATTCCCCCTATAATCACAGGCTCGTCTTTCATATATTCAGGAACTTTCAAATCCATTGTTATGTTTGTAAAAGGAGTCTGAAAGCCAACTCTTGTAGGAACAGCAAGATTAAAAAGGAATTCCTGAATTGATTGTTTTACTTCTTTGTAAGTCAGATTGTCATATCTTACAAACGGGGCGAGCAGACTGTCAAAATTTGAAAATGCCTGAGCTCCTGCAGTTTCTCCCTGAAGAGTATAAAAGAAATTTACCATTTGCCCCAATGCTGTCCTGAAATGCTTTGGTGGCTTGGAAGCAACTTTTCCCGGAACCCCCTTAAATCCGGTTATCAATAAATCCTTCAAATCCCATCCGACACAATATGCTCCGAGAGTTCCCAAATCATGAATATGAATATCTCCGTTTTCGTGAGAGTATCTTATTGCTTCGGGATAAATTCTTCTTATCCAGTAATTTGTAATTATCTTTGTTGAGATGTAATTATTAAGCCCCTGAAGCGAAAATCCCATGTTTGAATTCTCTTTAATCATCCAGTCATTTAAACCAATATAATCATCAACAGCTTCGATAGTATCAAAGAGCCCTTTTACATTTCTTAATTCTTCGTGGCTCTTCCTGTAAAGTATGTATGCTTTTGCAGTTTTTGCGTGGCCTTCTTCAATTAAAACTTTTTCAACTGTATCCTGTATATCCTCAACTTCGGGAATAACTTTCTCGGAAAATCTTTCCTCTAATTTTTTTGTGACTATTCTTGCAAGCTCTCCTGCCCTTTCCCTGTTTGTTCCGCCCACTGCCTTAACAGCCTTCCATATAGCTTCAGCAATCTTGTCTTCCTGAAAAAGAACCACATCCCCATCTCTTTTTCTTACCTTTTTTATCATTTACAAACCTCTCATTTCCTTTTTAAAATCATTTATATTCTCAAAATCTCTATATACTGATGCAAACCGTATGTATGCAACATTATCCAGTTTCCTCATTTTTTTCATAACCAAATCCCCTATTACCGAGCTTTTGACTTCCTTTTTTCCCCTTTTTCTTAATGCTTCCTCAATTTCATTTATCATTTTATGTATTTGTTCCTGGGAAATTGGCCGCTTTTCAAATGCCCTCCCAATCCCCCTGGTTAATTTTTCAATGTCAAATTTTTCCCTTCTTCCGTCTTTTTTTATGACATATAATTCCTCTTTTTCTGTTCTTTCATATGTTGTGAATCTCTTTTTGCACTTAAGGCACTCTCTTCTCCTTCTTATCCCGAAAGGAGAATGTCTTTTATTTGTTACCTTTGAATTTTTATGGGAGCAATAAGGACAGTCCATCATTAAGTAGTATATACAATATATTGTACATTACCTCTATTTTATATCAATAAATTGTATTTTAGTAAAAAAGTTAAATCTGTATAGTATTTAAACATTTATAATTATTTTTGAGTGATTATTTCTCTTCCCTGCCTGATTTTGTATTTAGAGGAGAATATTTAAAAAGAATAATGATTTATCTCAAATAACGGAGGTGTAATATGATTGAAGGCTTGAATCTGTCTGCAGAAATGTGGGCGCTTATCATTGTTATAGGAATATGGGAGATGATATGGAAATTTATGGCAATGTGGCGTGCTTCAAAGAATAATTCTGTGGCATGGTTTATAGTTCTTGGAATATTGAATACTATAGGAATATTGCCAATACTATACATCTATGTTTTCGGGAAAAAGAAAAGGATTTCTGCAGTAAAACCAAAAAAAAGAAAACGAAGGTAATTTTATTTTTTATTTGATTTTTTGTCTTTTATTATTAATTCACACATCTTGCAGGTTTTGTTTCTGCAAACCTCTCCGCATTTTTCACAATAATTTATTTTCCCTTCTTTTTTAATTATTTTTTTGTTGAATTTCATTGCATTATTCATAAGGTTATTTTTTTGTTTTTTTGAAAGAGTTCTTACAAACTCCCTGACTTCAACCCTGTAAGTTTCCCCTCTATACGGGCAGATTTCTCTTATTACATCCAGCTTTTTTGTTTTTGCATAATTCTCTATGTCTTTTTCCTCAACAAAAAACAATGGCCTGATTCTCGGAATAATTTTTTTGTCTTTGGTTTTAAGTATGGGATAAAATCCCCTGTTCAATTCAGGACTTCCCTTAAGTATATTCATGAGGAAGCTTTCAAGCTGGTCATTCATGTGATGTCCTGTTGCTATTTTGCTGAATTTTAATTCCCTTGTCTTTTTGTTTAAAATCCATTTTTTTACCACTCCGCACATTACGCATGTGTTAAGCTTTTTTTCAGAGTCAGAGTTTTCACTGAAAATCTTCAGCATTTTTTTACCAATTTCTTTCTCAGGATAAAAAACATGAAGGTTAATTCTTAAATCACTGCAGAGTTTTTCAGCTGCTTTTTGTGAATCATCACTGTGCTTTCCCATTCCCAGATTTATATGGATTCCTTCAATATTATGGCCGGATTTCTTCAGCAGATATGCGGCAACACCTGAATCTTTCCCCCCTGACAATGCGACAGCCACTCTTTCTTTTTTGCTGCATAATTTGTATTTTGAAATTGTTTGTCTTACTTCTTTCTCAATATCTTTTTCTTTCATAGATAAGAAATGCCTTTGGAAGTTTTAAAAGTTTTTAGAATAGAAATTTATATAAATTAGGAAATTTATAATCCTTCATGAAATTAAAACTTAAGAATCTAGAACCTGCAGCAATCTCTTGGATTGTGACTGTTTTGATGCTGTTTGTTATCACTATTTATACTGTTATTAAAACAGGAAGTTTTGGAATCTCAGGAATAACTTTTTTTGTTTCTATGATTGCGTATTTTTTATCATATCTAATTCTGAAAAAGAAATAATTTTCATAGCTTCAATCATTTTTGAAGCCATCATTTGATTTATAAATAATAATTATTTTATTTAGTCATGACTTCAGACAAAAAATACCTCCTGATTTCAATGGATGATGACCGTGCAAAAAAACTTGCAGATGTTCTTGGAAACAGGACATGCAAGAAGATAATAGACCTTCTTGCTGAAAAAGATGCCAGCGAAAAAGAAATTTCAACAGAACTAAAAATTCCCATAAATACTATAGAATACAACCTCAAAAAACTTCTCAACGCCGAAATCATAGAAAAATCAAAACAATTTTTCTGGAGTCAAAAAGGGAAGAAGATAGATATTTACAGGCTTTCAAACAAGTCAATAATTATTTCCCCAAAATCAAAAATTTCCTCTAAAGTTAAATCTATTCTTCCTGCTACATTGTTGTCTGTTGCAGGAGCCATAGGAATAAAGTATTATTTTAGTTCACAGTATTTTACTTCAAATACCGGACAGTTCCGGGCTGCGGCAGAGGATGCTGCTGTAAAATCTGCTCCTGTATTGGCAGAAGCTCAGAATTATATAACAACCTCCCAGCCATTTCCAGTCTGGGGATGGTTTTTGGCAGGAGCCATTTTTGCATTGCTAATCATAGCAATTATAAACTGGAGGAAATTATAATATTCATACAATTATAAGGAGGTAAAAATGGAAAAAACTGTTAAAACAACTATAATAATTGCTGCAACTTTGGTAGTGATGACATTGATAATTGTAAGCGCAATAAATCCTGATTCAAATACAATAACTTCAAACGGACAGTCGGAGATAGAAGTCATGCCTGATTTGATTACGGTATATTTTAACATTGAAACACAGGGTTCAACAAGCAAAATAGCAGAAGATAAGAATTCTGAGATTTCAGATGCTTTGACAACAAAATTAATTGAAGAAGGATTTGAAAGAACAGAGATACAGACAACTTCTTACAACATATATCCGGACTATGACTGGAATTCAGGAAGCAGAAAAATAAGTTCATACAGGACATCCCATATGATTAGAGTGGAACTTTCTGCAGAAGATTCAGATAAGCTTGGAAGTATTGTGAATGCTGCTACTGATTCAAATGCCTTGATTTCATCAATAAACTTTGAACTAAGCAAAGATAAGGAAAATGAATATAAGGCAGAAGTATTGAAATTGGCTGCGCAGGATGCAAAAATAAAAGCACAGGCAATTGCAGACGGCTTGGGAAAGAGGCTTGGTAAATTAGTGTCAACATCAGATAACAACTTTTACTATGCTCCTTCGAGAATTTATGGCGTGGAATCAGGAGAGAAATCCCTTGACCAGGCAACAGCAAATATACAGCCAGGAGAGCAAAAAATCACTGCAAGTGTTACAACTGTCTATAAAATTTATTGATTTTTTTTCTTTTTTTATTATTTTTTATCCGTAAATGATTATCCCTATAATTATCAGACTATGGAGAACAACCCATATCATATGGGAAATAATCAATGGTTTTTCTTTATGGAGAAATCCATAGCTAAGCCATAATACAGAACCAAGTGCATAAGTTCCCCATGATATTATTGAAAGGCCTGATGCATTTTTTTCAACCCATATTTTCATTAACTGGGGGATTGTCATTATCGGAGCTATTATGATAATCATATAAATCAGTTTATCCATAATATTTTTTGTTCTGTCCGGGCTTGGATAAATTTCGCTTTTTTGATGTATTCTTTTCCTCTTTTGAATATGGTGCAATCCTGCACTGTTAAATACCATAAAATATAGAATTATTCTGGCATTATAAATTTTTTCAAAAAAACGTTATATTTATCTTTTTTTGTTTTCATAATTTCCAATAGCCTTGTTCAAAGCTTCTATTCCAAGAACAGAGCAGTGCACTTTTATCAGAGGCATTCCTTTTAATTTTTTGACAACATCATCCTTGCCTAATTTTTTTGCCTCTTCTATAGTTTTCCCCTTTGCCAGTTCGCAAACAACATCAGAACTTGCAACAGCTGCAGGGCATCCAAATGTCTGAAATCCAATATCTTTTATCTTTTTGGTTTTTTCATCAATTTTCAGTTCAAGATGCATGATATCTCCGCATCTCATGTTTCCGACTTCTCCTTCTGCATCAGGATTTTTCAGTTTTTTAACATATTTTGGATTTTTGAATCTCTTCATGAGTTCTTTGGTATATCCCTGTTGCTCTGTCATTTTATCAATCCCTCTCCTCTAAGAATTTCTTTATGAGAATATGCAAGAATCATTTTTTCAATTTTTGACCGGGAAAACCATCCAACTTCAGAAGTCTCATCTTTGGGTTTTGGAAATCCCTTTATTATCTTTGCATAATATGGAATGTCAATTGTATGTATTCTGCATTTTTTATTTGGAAAATTTTCGTAAATATTATTGGATTTTCTTATTATTCTTATTTTTATCCCCATTTCTTCTTCTACTTCTCTTTTGGTAGCATCTTCTATTCTTTCACCATATTCAATCATTCCTCCCGGCAATCCCCATGTGGAGGGATAAAAAGGGGCATTATCATCCCTCTTTCCTAAAAGTATGTCTCCATTTGAATTTTTGATTATTACAGGAACCCCTACAAAAACATGTTTATTTCTAAAAAACCTTGAAGCTATTTTTATAAGATTCATTTTATCTCACTGCATTTTTTGCATCTTTTCTTTAATTCAATCATGTTTTTTTCTGAATTTATTTTCCCAACCTTTTTCTTTTTATATTTCGGAAGAGGAGACTTATGTTTCATTCCTCTTTTTATCATTTCATTCACAAGTTCATTATGTCTTTTTTCAATATTATGAACTTCTACAAGCCCTTTGTTGATGTATCCATTTATATTTTTGTTTTTATTCAGGGTTCCTACAAACATATGGCATTCAACATGCTCTCCGAGTAAATGCTGATTGCACATCTTTCCTGGATTGACATTCCACATTCTCATTTTTCCTTGTTGAGCCTCTTGATTAATTCATCAATGTCTTTTTTTGTCATTCCATGTGCCCTGCATCCGTCTTCAACTGTTTCTTCCATTGCCATAGGGCAACCAAAACATCCCATTCCGCTTTCCAGCAAAACTTCAGCTGCTTCAGGATGTGACTGCATAAGCTCACTCAACTTTGTTTTTTCTGTTATTTTTTTCATTCTCCAAATTCCTCTCCTTCTGTTTCTTCTAATTCAACTCCTTCTTCATTTAAATCTTCTTCGCATTCTTCTTCATTCAGGAAATCACATCCAAGTTCTTCCCATTTATTGTTTTTCATTCTAGCAGCTGCAGCACTTGCAACATTTACATTCTGGTTTACACCTGCAGGGATTACACCCGCAGCATTCGCAATTTTTTTCATTTGTTTTTCTCTCCATTTTTCTCCTCCGGTTTATTTAGTTAACTGAATTTTAATACTCTCAAGAGCAATTCCTTGATATTGTTTTTTGCTTATTTCTTTGTCTTCTGACAATATTTTAACTTTAAATCTGGAGTTTCTTATTAATTCTAAATATTTTTCTTTTTGCATTGCCCCTGCAACACAGCCGCATAAAAGTTTATTGCTGTTTTTTTGCTCTTTGGTAAGATTTCCCAGAAGGACAATATCTGAAAGGTACATTTTCCCGCCTTTTTTCAGAACTCTGTAAACTTCCTTAAATACTTTCTCTTTATCAGGAGAAAGATTTATCACACAATTACTTATTACAATATCAATAGAATCATCCTCAATTGGAAGATTTTCTATTTCACCTAATTTAAACTCAACATTTTTGAACCCATATTCTTCAGCATTTTTCCTTGCTTTTGATATCATCTCTTTGGTCATATCAACCCCAATCACTTTTCCCTTTTCTCCGACTTTTTTTGCTGCGAGAAAGCAATCAAAGCCAGCACCGCTTCCTAAATCAAGAACTATATCTCCTGGTTTCATTGTGCTTAGAGCAACAGGATTCCCGCATCCCAGCCCTAAATTTGCTTTCGGAACCAGGTTAATTTCCTCTTTACTATATCCAATTTCTCCTGAAATTTTCTTTGTTGCACAACCACATCCGCATCCTTTTTCTGCAATTTCAGAGTATCCTTTCCTTACAATGTTTTTTATTTTTTTATTATCCATTTTAATTATTTATCATAATTCTGTAATTTAAAATTAGTTTTATTCTTATAATTAATCTTTTTTATTATTTCATTAGTTTTATCTACTGTCCATCTTTCAATTTTTTTTGAATTTCCAATCTTATATTCTTTTATTAGTTTATTATAAGTATTGATATGAATTAATTCATGAATGATTGAACCTAAAACTTTTTTTGTTTGTTTTATGCTTTCTGAACCAATTAGGATTTTATTCTGTTTTACAGTCCAATAATCAATTCCTTTCTCCATCATAAATTTAAATCGTTGATATTTAAACTTCTTTTTAGTAGTTTCCTCAATTAGATTAATTATATCTTTTTTATATTTGGTAAATAACTTCTTGGAAAATTCTAGTAATTTTTCTCCTTTTAATAATTGTTCTTTCATTTTATCGGGCTCATCTTTCTAAGTTTTTCCACTATTTTTTTTAATTCATTAATGAAATAATCAGCTTCCTCTTTTGTTGTATACTTTGAGATTGATATTCTTACTGAAGAATTTGCCTGAAGAGGTGTTTTTCCAAGAGCAAGAATAACATGGCTTGGCTCTAAACTATGGGATGAACATGCGCTTCCTGTAGAAGTAAATATTCCTTTTGAATTTAGAAAGCTTCCAATAGATTCTCCTTCTATGTTATTAAAACAAATATTAATGTTATTGCACAATCTTTTTTCTCTTGCTCCGTTAATTTCTACCTTTGGGATTTTTAATATTTCTTTAATCATGTAATCTCTTAATTTCTCCATTTTTCTAGCATCATTGTTATCTGAAATTTTTACAGATTTTCCAAATCCTATAATTCCGGGAACATTTTCTGTTGAACTCCTTAATTTAAATTCCTGGCCCCCTCCATGAAGCAAGGGAATTACTTTAACTCCTCCTCTTATATATAATGCTCCAATTCCTTTTGGCCCGTGAATTTTATGGGCATTTAATGTTGCCAAATCAAGATTCATTTTATTCACATCCAGTTTTGTTTTTGTGAAACTCTGGCAGGCATCTGTATGAAACAAAATATTTTTCTTTTTGCATATTTTTCCGATTTCCTCCAAATCCTGTATTGTTCCTATTTCATTATTTCCATGGATTATTGAAACAGCAATGGTTTTTTCATTAACTGAATTTTCAAGCTGTTTTAAATTAACAAATCCGTCTTCATCAACATCAAGGTATGTTATTTCAGCTCCCTGAGTTTCAAGCCATCTGCATGAATTGAGAATGCAGTCATGCTCTATTTTTGTTGTTATAATATGGTTTTTTCCTTTTTCCCTGTTTGCAAAGAATAATCCTTTAAGTGCAAGATTGTTGCTTTCTGTTCCGCTTCCTGTAAAAATTATTTCTTTATATTTTGCCCCAATAGCTTTTGCAATTATCTCTCTAGCCTCTTCAACAGCTCTTCGTGCCTCTTCTCCTTTTAGATGAGTTGATGATGCATTCCCATATTTCTCACTAAAATAAGGAAGCATTTCCTTTACAACTCTCTCATCGCATTTGGTTGTTGCAGCATTATCCAGATAAACTTCTTTCATTTTTTCCTCCCAGGGCAGTTTTCCTTTGTGCAGCACTTGCATCCACAGTAAATTCTGGCATGTTTTTCTATAATATCCAATATCGGAACAATTGTTTTTTTATTCAGGGAATAGATTCTCTGTTTTCCCTTTTGTTTTACATCAACAATGCTGCAGTTCTTTAATGTCTTAAGAGCATGGGAAATCTTGCTTTGCTCTACAAGCAGTTCCTTTGAAATCTGGGTTACACTTTTGTCTTTTGTTCTCAGAGAAAGGATAATTCCAATTTTAAGTGGATTTGCAAGGTTAGTAAAAAATACATGATATGAATTATGATTAAGATATGGTTGTAATTCTTTTATATTGTCTGAACTACTTTTCATATGAAATGTATTTCATATTTATTTATAAATGTTTCTGACTCTGCATGAGTTACAATTCTTCCAGTCCTGATAGTCTTTCCTCTATGAATTTTTTGCCTTTGCAAAACGCTCCTATAAGAAATTGCGCTTTTTGCTTTCCTCTCTCTGCATATCTTTCTGCATCTTCCTGAAATATAAATCCAGCATCAATACCCAAATCATAATATTCATTGCAAAGAAAAATCATTTTAGTGTCTTCAAAAAAATGATAGAGTTCTCTTGCCACCCCTAATGTAATATAATGTCTTTCAAAATCTCTTTTTCTTTTGTGTTGAAGACTGCTGTTGAATATCCTGAGTGCATCTCTTTTTAAGTCATCTTGGGTATAAGGTTTATTTTTGTGTGTTGTCATTACTAAATTTCTGGAAATGAATATAAAAAAATTGTTATACCATAGGTTTATAAAATACTATATTAGACACTCTATATCCTCATAAAAAATGACCCAGATTTTGGAAGCTTCAGAAAGAAAATCAGAAAATATAACAAAAGTCCTTCATCCTCTTGTTAAGGAATGGTTTTTTTCAAAGTTCAGGGACTTTTCTCTTACTCAGAGATATGGCGTATTAAACATATGGGAAAGAAAAGACATTCTTATTTCTGCGCCAACAGGAGGAACAAAAACCCTTACTTCATTCCTTTCAATTCTTAATTATCTGATTATACTTGCAGAAAAAAATGAACTTGAGGACAAAGTTTATGCTGTTTACACCTCTCCCTTAAAGGCATTAAGCAATGATATTCACAAGAATCTTGTTGAGCCTCTTGATGAAATCTATGAAATTGCAAAGAAAAAAAACATTAAGCTTCAGAAGATAAGAATTGCATTGAGAACAGGAGATACAACACCCTCTCAAAAAGCCGCAATGACAAAAAAAGCACCTCATATATTCCTTACAACTCCTGAATCTCTTGCCATTGTTCTCACAAGCAAGAAATTTGTTGAGCATCTTAATGCAGTGGAGTTCTGCATTGTTGATGAGATTCATGCTCTTGATAATAAAAGAGGAACTTATCTCAGCCTTACTCTTGAAAGATTAAATGAAGTAAGCAAAATCTGGCCTGTGAAGATAGGCTTATCAGCTACTATTTCTCCTTTGGAAGAAGTTGCAAAATTCCTTGTTGGAATTGATGATGAAAGAAGTGTCAGCATAGCAAAGGTTGTTCTTGATAAAAAAATAGATATTAAAATTGTAATTCCCGGAAAAGACTTGATAACAGACGAGTATCTTGGACCGGGAATGTATAATGTCATAGATTCTTTGATTAAGGAGCATAAAACCACCCTTATTTTCACAAATACGCGTGCAGCGACAGAGCGTGTTGTTAATCATCTTAAAGAAAAATTTCCCACAGAATACGGAGATGACAACATCGCAGCACACCATTCCTCTCTGTCAAAAAGCCATAGATTTGACATTGAAGAAAGATTAAGACAGGGAAAATTAAAAGTGGTTGTCTGTTCAACCTCTCTGGAATTGGGAATTGACATTGGTTTTATTGATTTGGTTGTTATGCTTAGCTCTCCAAAATCAAGTGCAAGAGCATTGCAGAGGCTGGGAAGAGCAGGTCATAAGCTTCATGATACTGCAAAAGGGAGATTTATTGTTCTTGACAGGGATGATTTGGTTGAATGCGGAATAATCCAGAAGGAAATGATTGAAAAGAAAATAAACAAGATAACCTTCCCGAAAAATTGCCTTGATGTTTTAAGCCAGCAGATTTATGGCATGGCAATATATAAAATATGGAAAATTGACGAGCTTCTTTCATTGATAAGAAAGAGTTATTGCTATTCTACCTTAACAAGAAAGGATTTTCTGGATGTTATAAGCTATCTGGCAGGAGAATATGCTCTTGAAAAAAATTACATTTATGCAAAAATCTGGTATGATGCAAAAACAGGAGAAGTTGGCAAAAAGGGAAAAATGGCAAGAGTCATGTATCTTACAAACATTGGAACAATTCCTGATGAGAGTTTTATAACTGTGAAATTGACTCCAAGCAATGAGCCTGTTGGAGCCATTGATGAATCTTTTTTGGAGAGAATGAAAAAAGGGGATGTCTTTGTTCTTGGAGGAAGGAAATACATTTACATGTTTACAAGAGGAATGAATGTTTATGTCAGGGCAACTGCAGAACGCACTCCTACAATTCCCTCCTGGTTTTCTGAGACACTCCCGCTTGCTTTTGACACCGCATTGGAAATTAACAGATTCAGGAAGTTAATGAGAGAGAAATTTGAAGCTAAGAAATCAAAGGAAGAAATACTTGATTTTATACAGGAGCATCTCTACATGGACAAAACAACCTCTGTTTCAATATACAATTACTTCAAAGAGCAGAATGATTATCTTGAGATTCCAACATCTGAGATTTTCCTTGTTGAGAAATATAAAGGGCAGAAAAATTATCTTTTGTTTAACAGCATGTATGGAAGAAGAGTTAATGATGTTCTTTCAAGGGCAATTGGATTTATGCTGGGACGGACAAAATCAAGGGACGTTGAAATTGGAATTAATGATAATGGATTTTACATTGCAGGAGAAAACATGAATCTGGAAAAAGTGCTTAATTTCATAACTCCTGAAAATCTTGAAGAAATACTTAAAGAGGCAATTGAAAAAACAGATGTCTTGGCCAGAAGATTCAGGCATTGTGCCACACGTTCACTGATGATTTTGCGAAGTTACAAGGGGCATACAAAAACAGTCGGGAAGCAGCAGATGAAATCTCATTTTCTTCTGGCAGCAGTGAAAAAGATAACAAATGAATTCCCAATTTTAAGAGAAGCCCGCAGGGAAGTCCTTGAGGATTTAATGGATATAGAAAATGCAAAGCTTGTTCTCAGCTGGATGAAAAACAAAAGAATTAAGGTAAAAATCCGTGATACATCCCTGCCTTCCCCTTTTGCTCTAAATCTTATTATGCAGGGTCAGACAGATTTGATAAAAATAGAAAACAAGCAGGCATTCCTCAAGCGTATGCATGAGCTGCATGTTAAGGGGATGAAGTGAATGTTAAGGAGAAGAATTAAGAAATAATTTTATTTTTATCCTTTTCTGTTATTCTCTATCTTTCCGCATTCTTCCTTGTGTTCGCATCTTCTGCAAATTCCGGAGTTTTGTGACCATTCTTTTGTTCCAAAACAGGCTTTCTTCGGAGTTTTTTCTGATTGTTTTTTAACCATGGAATATGTCATTATTTATGCCTTATATATCTTCTTATTTGTAAATATTGGATAATCAAAACATTTTTATATCTGTTATAACTTATTATAACTATCTGGGTAAGTCCTAGAGAGGTTTGTGTACCGGAATGGTGCACCTTGTCTTAATCTCTAGGGGCCAGATAACTTTTCCTGTTTTTCAAAAACCTCTTTTTTTATTACAATTTTATCCTTAATAATATCAAAGAATCTTGAATCTTTAAATTCATAATTCCTAAATATTGCCCAGGAAACAAAATCCAAAACCTGCAAACAACCTTCTTTCTGGGAGTTTTCATGTTTAATTTTTAAATGACAGTTATTGTTCTTTTGGGTTATATTTTTTCTGATATAATTATCAAAATCCTCTCTTAATGACCTGTTTGTTTTGGATTTATCCACAACGAGAGATATATAACTGCTGTCCAGAGAGCACTCGTTTATTATCAAATTAGAAATATAGTTATACAATTTATCCTTTTTGGACTTAAGATATTCGTAAACTTTTGATTTTTCCAGAATTATTACAAATATTTCAGAGTTGGTGCCAAGAAATCTTTTCAGAACATCTTCTCTTATTTTGTCAGTACTGTTATTTCCTTTTATCTCAGGATATCTTTTAATTTTCTTCTTTATTATTTTTTGCCTTATTTTTTTTATTATTTTTCTTAATTGATAAACTTCGCCTTCATCACAGGATAATAGAGTTATAACAAAATATTTACTCGAAGTTGACTTAAAACCAAGTTCACCACTTTCATCAAGAAAGATATATCTCATAATAATATCCCAAAAAGAGGATATTTTTTAAAATTATCTATTGAATATCCACAACTTTGACCTTGAAATTCAGAGTTTGCCCTGCGAGAGGATGGTTCAAATCAATGGTAAAATCATCATCTCCCACTTCAAGAACCTGAACAGGAATCTGATGCCCTTCAGGAGTCTGCATTCCAAGGAGCATTCCCGCCTTTATTTTTTCAGCTGCCTCAGGAGGAAGCTGGCTTTTTGGAACTTTTTGCATAAGCTCCGGCCTTTTTTCTCCGTAAGCATCCTTAGGAAGAATCTTTATGGTTTTTTCTTCACCTTTTTCCATTCCAATAACTCCGCTCTCAAATCCTGGGATTACTTTCCCTTCTCCGACTGTAAATTCAAGAGCCTGACCATGCTTTTCAGAACTGTCAAAAACATCTCCGCTGTCAAGGCTTCCTTCGTATTCAATTTTTACCTTACTTCCTTTTTCTATAGCCATTTTAAAAAACATAAACAAGCAGAACTCATTTATATAAAAAGTAAAAAAATAAGTTTTATAAGTGTTTTGGTTTAGATTTTTCTCTCAATCCACTTATATGCGATAAAATAGATTATCAACAATGTGCAGACAAAATAACTCATAGATATCTGGTATGGGATTGTTATTTTCTCTATTCCGTCCCACAGCATTATTACAAAAGCTCCGATAACCATAAACAGAAAAGTCACTCTCGATGCCTTATATCCTATTTTCTCCATTCTTTCATCAATTACCTTTTCTTTTTTTGAAATATAAAAAAGAGTTGTAAGGAACAAAATAAGAAAACCTATTGATATAAGGTAATTTCCGACACTTCCATATGCAAAAAACTCTGCTCCAAGATTAAGATAATTGAGCAAAATCCCTGCTATGATTGCAATAAGTGCAAATCCATATCTCCATGTCATCTGCTTTCTTGTGTAAAGTTTGTATTTCATTTTTCCTCCTGGTTATTTAGTTGTGAATTTATATATGATAAATAAGATTATCGCAGCCAGCGAAATAACAACAGAGATTATAGGGTCCCACATTGCACTGAATAAGACAAGCATAGCTGCCAGTATTGCAAGAGTCCCTTCTCTTTCATTCTTCTCTTTGCTTTTTTTCATTTTAAATTAAAAATATCCTCAATTTGCTTTTGTTTCAATGCCTTTGTCAGTCTGTAAGCCAATTCCAGTGAGGGATTATATTTTCCCTGTTCAAGTGCAATTATGGTTTGCCTTGCAACATCAACCTTTTTGGCAAGCTCTTCCTGCGTGATTCCAAGTTTGTTTCTGTAATGGCTTATTTTTGTCTTCATTTTTTATTGTTTGTTTTTGACTGGTATAAAATAACTAAACCATGCAATCCATGCAATCCAGCTGACCCATATCCATTCCCCTCTTGCAATTCCCGGAATTGCAAATAATGCAAAAAACCCAAAAAATCCGAGAGCCCAGTCTTTTCTCATTTTTCTTCTGTTTTTCATGTAAGAAATATATTACATATACTATTTAAACCTTTCGTTTTTTGTAAGAAATATGTTACATGAGAAATAATCGAAATATTTAAAATAAGAAACTGGCTGATATCTCCATGAAGTTAAAAGGAAGTGAAACAGAAAAGAATCTTCTCAAATCATTTGCAGGAGAATCTCAGGCAAGGAACAGATATACTTATTTTGCCTCTGTTGCAAGAAAAGATGGGTTTGAGCAGATTTCAGCGATATTTCTGGAAACAGCAGACAATGAGAAAGAACATGCAAAAATATTTTTCAAATATCTTGAATCTTCAGGCGGAGAACTTCTTGAGATAACAGCAGATTATCCTGCAGGAAAAATAGGAAATACTGAAGAAAATCTTTTGGCTGCAGCAGAAGGGGAAAAGCTTGAATGGGGAACTCTTTATCCTGATTTTGAAAAAGTTGCAAGGGAAGAAGGTTTTGACGATATTGCAGATTCATTCAAAGAAATTTCAGAAGTTGAGGAACAGCATGAAAAAAGATACAGGAAACTTCTTGAAAATATGAAAAATAAAAAAGTTTTCAAAAGAGAGAAGGTTGTTAAATGGAAATGCAGAAACTGCGGTTATATTCATGAGGGAAAAGAAGCTCCTGAAACATGTCCTGCCTGCAAGCATCCTCAGGCATTTTATGAATTATTCTGCGAACCTTATTAAAACGAAAGTTTATAAAAAATTCAGGATTTATAGAATTAATTTTTCTTTATCTGAACAGTCCATAATCAACAATTATTCTGTAGATTACATAAAACCAACTTATAATACCATGAATAATTGCCCACACTATTGATGAATTTTTAACATATGATAGAACAATTGCAAGTGATGAGCCAAAACCCCAGAATCCTATTCCAGACTTCCATCTTGTTTCATGACATTTCCATCCCTTCGCTTTCTTTTCAAGTTTATCAAGATTATTAATCTTAATATTTATATCAACGTCTTTTTTCTTTTTCGCTCTCTTTTTTGGCATATAATTCAATGTTTTTTGTATTTTTAAATCTTAACATAACAAAAAACGCCCGCAGCAGGAATCGAACCTGCGAGCCCCGAAAGGCCACCCTCTCCAAGGGTGTGCAATACCACTATGCGATGCGGGCATATTAAAAATTAGAAAGATGATTTTTAAAATTTTGTTATGCAATCTTTTCGGCAAAAATTACATTTTTTCCATTTTTTATTATCCTTGAAACTCTTGTATATTTTCCGATATCATCGAATGCCCCTTTTATAACAACTGTCTTGAAAAAGAACATAGAATCTGTTTCATAATGTGACCTGGGAAGATATCCAAATCCTGCAAATTCATTATCTTTGATAAGTCTGGTTGTTCCAACAATTGGAATATCCTGGATAAATCCCATATCATTATCATGGCTAATATCCGTTACTAGGGGGATGCCTTCAGGAGAAATCGCTTCATCTTCTTCTCTAAAATTTATCACTGGCTCAAAGACAATTTTATCCTCCAGCATTCCTGCTTTTCTTACAATGAGGCAATCTCCCGGACTTATTCCCTTATACTCATGCTTTTTGTTCCCGAAAATAATCTCTCTTGTAATGATATTCTCTGCGAATGTTCTTGCTTCATCGCACCAGTGATTCCTGAACCTTACATTATGGTCTGAAAGTCTTGGCTTTACATGAAGATATCCTGATAATGGATTTCCATCTTGGTCATACGCTAAAAGAGAGGGACTTTCCTCTTCTCCTGCAGACTCCGGAATCTGGTATTGTGCATAAAAAGCATTGTTGCTTATTAAGACAGAAAATGCTTCATTTTTATCCATAATTTTTTCATCCACAAATTTCTCATGAACTCCTGTTAAAAGATATGGCCCTGCCGGCCTTTTTGCTATATTAAATAATATCTCAACAAAAACAAATTCTTCAGGGATTCTTCCCTGTATTAAATCCTGCCTTATTTTATTGGATAGTTCTATTTTTTCCGGGTTGGTCTCTCTTCTTGACCTGTTAAAAGCCATATATCCAAAATACGGGCTGTTTCCGGGATAAGGAACAGAGGGGGGATAAATTATCATCCTTGGGTCTCTTTGCCCGTCATAAGGAGACCTTTTTTTTCCAAGCCCGTCAAATTCTGCCTCATATATTCCATGAACCTTAAGCTCTTCAGGTTGTTTGTTCATTGAATTTCACGAAATTCAGTATTTTTAATAATTTATATATTCAAAAATTCTAAAAAGGATTTGATTCTTCTTATTTTATGAAAGAAAAAATAAATTATGAATTCATCAAAAAGACTCTTTTATTTCCCGAATCTGGAATTTTGGTAATCGGAGATTTGCATATAGGCTATGAGCATGCAATAAGGCAGTCAGGAATTCTTCTTCCTGAAAGCCAGATAAATGAAATAATTGATGAACTCAGGGATGTCTTTGATATAATAAATAAAAAACAAATAAAACTCAAAAAGGTCATTTTTCTTGGGGATATAAAGCATTCTTTTGGATATGACTGGCAGGAGAAAAATTATTTCAGGGAAGTTTCTGATTTCCTTAAGAACTACATTGGAGAAAAAAACATAATTTTCATAAAAGGAAATCATGACACAGTTGATTATTCTTTTGGAAAAATGAAAAATTATTACATTTACAAAAATCTGGCTTTTGTCCACGGGCATGAAAGCTTTCCAAAAGTTTTTGAAAAAGAAATAAAAGTCATTGTTATGGGGCATATTCATCCTTCCATAATTTTAAGGGATAAACAAAACATAAAAAGAGAAAGATACAAATGTTTTCTTACAGGAAAATTCAAAAAGAAACAGGTAATAATCCTTCCAAGTTTTTTGAATATAACAGAAGGCTCTCCTGTAAATAATTATAAGGATGATTATGAAAATTATTTTTCAATAATACCAAAAAAGTCACTTATTAATTTCAATGTTTTTGTTGTGGGGGAAGACAGAGTGTATGCATTTGGAAAAGTTAAGGAATTATAACCTTAATTTTTTATCCTTGATAATAAGACCGTCTCTTAATTCTATTACACGTGAGACATATTTTAAATGCCATGGCTCATGGGTTACCATTACAATTGTCTGCCCATATTTTTTGTTTAAATATTTGAGTGTTTCAAGAACCTGTTCAGAAGTTCTCGTATCAAGATTTGCACAGGGCTCATCTGCAAACAGGATATGCGGATTATTTGCAATTGCACGGGCAACAGCAACTCTTTGTTTTTCCCCTCCGGATAATTCATTAGGGACTCTATTTCCCTTGTCACCAAGACCGACTCTTTTCAGAGCTTCAAGCGCAGTTTCAATTGAATCTTTTTTTATCTTTCCCTGCATTAATGATACGACAAAAATATTTTCCAGAGCAGTCATTTCATTGATTAAAGCATAGTCCTGAAATACATAACCCAGCTGTGTTAATCTGTAATAAGTTCTTTCTTCTTCCGGCAAATTTTCTAAGTTCAATCCTTTGATGGAATATTCGCCTTCGGTAGGACTGTCTATCAGCCCTAAAATTCTTAATAAAGTTGTTTTTCCGCTGCCGCTTGGCCCGATAACAGCAATGAATTCCCCTTCTTCAATTTTAAATGAAACTCCTTTTAGCGCTTTGACTATGACTTCTGATTCATAATATCTTTTAAGATTTTTTATTTCTATCATCTTAATTTTTTCTCCATTACGGGCACACGAACAGGGCAGATATTTTCCCAGCCAATTTCATTTTTCTTTAGTTTATACCCTTGTTTAATATAAAATTTTTCAGCAGTTAATGTTGAATAGAGCATTAATCTTTTTACCCCCTTTTTTTTAGAATAAGTTTCCAAATAATCTAATAATTTTTTACCAATTCCTTTTTTCAAATATTTTGGATTTACATAAAGCCCTCCTATCTTATTCCCTTCAAAATCAATAGTCCCTAATAAAATATCATTTTCAAAAGCACAAAAAATTATTCTTTCTTTCATCTTTTGTAGAATATTTTTTGTAGAATTTTTTTCAATTAATATTTCAATTATCTTTTTTGGGTAAATTTTAGAGTTAATCGCTCTTATCGTCTTTCTTCTCATTAATGAAATTTTTCTAATATCTGATTTTCTTGCTTTTCTTATTATCATTTCATCTTCCCCAGATTGCTTTTAGTATATCTTCTTTTGAAACTCTCCATGCAGGAAGAATCCCCGCAATAACTGACATTATAAGCATTGTAAAAATGCTTTGTACTATTAATGTCCATTGAATTTCCGGAATAATTGTGATAGTTTCATAAAAAGATACAGGATTTACAGTAAAATAATACATAAGTATAAAATATGAAACCAATCCTACAAAGATTCCCATTAACACATAAAACATGCTGATAAAAGCATAAGAGATAACTATTGACATGGGAGATATTCCTACTGCCTTTAAAATTCCTATCTCTCTTTTTCTGTTTAAGACGTTTATGTAAATAATAATTAAGATTAATGCAGCACCAACTATCAGACTGACAAATTTAGACACAACGTTTATCATGTCCATGCTTTGCATAGCCTGCCTTAATATTGCATCAGATTTTTCATCAAGTGTAAAAACCTGTTCTTTTACTCCGGAAGCAACTATTTTCTCTTTTGCTTTCGCCGAATTGTCACTATCTTTGACTTTTATAACAATGCTTGTTGCCTTGCTTTCATTTAAACCATAAACATCTTCAATTTCCTTGTAATGAACAAGTGCATTAAGGTCGATGAGCTCAAATGTGCCTTCCATGATTCCTTTAACTTTGTAGGTTCTGACCACTCCATTGCTGTATGTTACATCAACAAGAGATCCTACTCTCACCCCTCCAAGATTATCATAGATTTCAGAACCAAAATACCCTTCTACAAGCATCGCCCCGATTATTATTTCATCTCTGGAAAGGTCCCCCAAAAAATCCCCTTCTTTTATGATGTTTGGATAATTTGAGACATCATATTCTTCAGAGGGCAATATTCCTGTTATTGTAGAGCCAACAACTTTTTGTTTATATTGTATTGATGCCGCGGCATCCAATCTTTTTGTTGCGGCAGTTACATCTGGAATTGCTCTTGCTTTCTGTAAAACATTATCTGCATTATTTATATAGGTATTATCTCCGCTTGGTTCAACCACAATGTCCCCATAAGAATACTGCATGAAACCATTAAACATGCCTGTCATCCCCCCAATCATTGAGGGAAGAAATACTAGATTAATAAAAATCAATGCAAGGACAAATATGATAAAAGCTAAGGTTTTCTTATTTCCTCGTTTTACAGAACTCTTTGCACTAAGCAGTCCGACTCTAATATCATTAAGCATTTTTTAATCATTTTTAGCTAATGTTTTTTTATTTTTTTAGCTATTCTGTTATTTTTAGCAGAGTGTTTTGGTTTTTTCATTAATGATTTATCTTTTTCATCTGAATTGATATTGTTTCCTTTTAATAACTGATGAATAATTTTATCTTTTGACTTCTTAACTTTAAAAAAATAAAATATTCCCCATCCGATAATAGCCAGAATAATTACAGAAAGAATAATTGTCCAGACATTTGATTTCTTTTTTAAAATATTTATATTAACATTATTTTTAATTTCCCCCTCTCCAAAATCATCATAATAAGAAATTGTTATAGGAAATTCAAACTCTCCCGATTCATCTGCAATAAAAGTGAATATAGCAGGCCCGTCTTCATTGGATTCAAGTGTCCCTATAAATGTTTGTTTAACTCCCTGGAAGGGATGGTCTGCAAAAACCTTGATGGATTTGGCAGTCCCTAAACCGGAATTCTCTACTCTTAATGTCATCTCAATTGTATCTCCTTTAACCGGCAGAGCAGGGTCTGTTTTAATTGAAGCTAGAGCCAGTTCTGCTTCCTTTGCTGTAACAGTAATCGAAAAATTTCCGTTTTTAATGTAATAGTTATTTTGGTTTTCTCCATATGTAAGGGTATAATAAATAATATGTATTCCTGGTTTTGCATCCTTGGAAGTCCTCATATGATATGTAATAAATCTGTTGCTGTTTGAATAGCCCATTTCTCCTATGTTTTCTTTTAAAGGGTCTTTGATGATGATGTCATCTCCCACTTTATTTATTTCAAATGTAACATTCTTTGATACCTCTCTCCCGCAGTTATCTATAAGAATTCCTACAGTAAATTCCTCATCAACGCCCACAGAGCTTGGAGTTATGTCATTTACAACAGCATTCACGCAATAGCCGTTTTGAAGGGAATTTACATTTAATATAGAAAAAAAAATTATGGTTAAAAATATTACAAAGTTTCTTTTCATCTTTACACCTCTTAGTTTTATTAGTGATCTATCCCTTATAAAATTTACCAAATTACAAATGGGCCTGGAGGGAATTTAACCCCCGCCTTCGGTTCTGGAGACCGATATTCTGACGTTAAACTACAGACCCGCGTGCAATTCTCTGTGGCAATTAGCACATAGTAGTATACACTTCCTAATTTCTTTTAAACTCTTCTGTTTTGAAAAATCTCTGATTAATACAGACAGCACTTCCTCTTTTTTTCCCTTATTATGATGAAATTCCAAGGCATTAAGACATCTGTTATAACCACAAATACTGCATTTCCCTCCCAACAACATTTTTAATTCCTTGCGCTTTTTGTCTATTCTCTCTTTTTTCCTTTTGTAGATTTCTTTTTTATTTTTACTGTAATAATCTATATAAACATTCTTTTTCGATTTTCTTGTTCTTTTTCTTTTTGAGAAATTTTCTCTTGTAATATCAAGTCTTGAAGCTTTATGATGAATTGATTTTATACTGCGGTTAAGATTTTTGCTGATATCCTATATTTCCAGATTTTTTGGATAATTCTCCTTGAGATACTCTACTTCCTCTTTTGTCCATTTCATAGCGCTAAAAAATAAGAATAATATTTAAATATTCCCAATAAAAAGGTTTGATTAATACCCCCAAAAAATTTAAATATCTTTACTATAATAATTTTTATATATTCTGCAAAAAGTTATTTTCCATGCCAAAAGAAAGAAAAAGTATAGATTTATTGAGTAATAAAGAATTATGGGGTCTGGCTAAAGATGTAATGGGCTCTGTAGGTTTATCTAGAAGAACAGCAGAATCATGGTATGTATCTGAATCAAATGATAAAACTACTGGTTCTATTCAGTTTAATCTTCCAAGAATTGTCGAAGAAAGTTGGTTCAACAATCAAATCTTAAGAGGGATTCAGTCTCATTTTGAAGATTATGACTGTTTAGATAAAGGTTATAAAATCCAAACCACAGAAGACCCAAAAAATATTTTTGTGGAAAATGGAGATAATAGATATTCTCTTAATCTTCAAATCGAAGAATATAGATGTAAGATATTAATAAAAAGAGCAATATGATAATTATCCCAGTTTTTTTATCTCATTAATCTCCTCGTCTGAAATTGAGCATCCCCTGAATTTTAATGCATAAAGAATGGCGTCCAATAGCATCCCATTTTTTATTTTTATCATTTTTTTCTTGTATGCAACATAAATCAGTTCCGTTGAACGTATAATCTCAAAACCCTTAAACTCTTCATAATTTTTTGTATTTGCCTGAAGTTTTATATGAAGTTTTTTCTCCATCAGCCTTTTAAGATTTTCAGGGCGTTCACAAAGCATTCTCATTGTCCTTTCGTCAACAGCAACCACATTCATTATACCTTTTTTTGCCAGAAGTCTGCTCAAAGCAAGGCATGAGGCTTCTCCGGTATGTATCATATTAATATTTTTTCCCTTGTTAATAAAAGTGCTGTTTGAAATATCCATAATCCTTTTTGTTTCATTATCCAGCTCGCTTTTACTTATTCCTTCAGAACTATACATTTCCAAAACTCCCTCATTTAACAGTTGTTGCAGCATCAGTCCTTCAAGCTTAAATCTTTTTATTGTGAGGGGAGTATCAATAATTTCCTTTTTTATATCATCTGTAAGAAGAAATTTTCCGTCAAATATCTTCCTAAGTTCACGAATGTAATCCAGAAGCCCGTTCATAGCAAAACTTATCAGGGTGCTTGAATCAAAAATTATTGCTTTCATTTTCTCCTTTTTATGTATTTATTATAATAAAGCCATGACAGGAATGTTATAATCAGGTATATGATTATTAGTATTAACAAAGGGGTTATATTAAAAATCCCCTGACTTATGCATTCAGAAAATGTCGGAATATTAAAAGATGTTCCTTCTATCAGTGATTCCGGAGGGGATTCAATATTGCTGCAGATTTTAGTTACGGAAAAGAGCAATAAAATAATGTAAAGTATTATGACTATGGCATGCCATTTATTCCATAGGATTTTTGTTTTCATTTTTCAAACAGTTTCATGGCAAGTTTAATTCTTGATTTGACTTTTTCTGTTCTGGAAAGGCTTATATCTGAGATTTCAGATTTTTGCCCGGCATATGATGCAAGATCCCAGACAGTAATTCCCAGAAGTTTTGCTGTCTGCTCCATTGAAATACCATGCTCATAAATCTTTGATGCCTTGTTTATGCTTGCTTTTATGAAAACGTCCTCTATGTTCTTCTTTAAATCTCCTGACAAACTGCTTATTTCTTTTCTTACTCTTGCAAGGTTTTCCTGCAGATGCTTTTCATCATTTTTCCTTATGGACTTTATTGACTCATCTATTACAGAAACATAATTTTGGTAGAATTTTTTCCATCCGGAATATTTTTGGTATTTCTCTCTTTCAATAATCTTGCTTAAAGAATAAACAATTACTGCTACTGCAATATTATCAGGGTCCTGGGAAGTTGAAGCTGTATGAACTGTCTGGTCACTTAGTTCCTTGATTTTAATGATGTCTTTTGTTTTTAATGCCTCTTTTGTTCCTTCAAGAATTCTCAGAATATTCTCTTCTTCCTGCATATTGTATAAAACTTTTTTAGGTTAATAAATGTTAAGTTTTTATACATTAATTCTCTTATTGTATAATGGAAAAAGTATTGCTTGACAGCAGTTTTATTTTATCATGTGTAAGAAACAGGATAGACTTTTTTACAGAAATTACTCTTATGGGGATGCAGATTTTAATTCCGGAAGAGGTTCTTAAGGAAATTGAAAACATAAAAAATTCAAGGCAAAAATTAAAAGACAAGGAAGCGGCAAGATTTTCATCTGTTTTGTTTAAATTAAATAATTTCAAAAAAATAAAACTCAAGGCAAAAAATGTTGACAGGGGAATAATAAATTTTGCAGGGGAAAATTCCGGACTTATCATAGCTACTCTTGACAGGGAGATAAAGAAAAAGCTTAAAGGAAAAAACAAACTGATGGTTATTAGGGGAAAAAATCGGCTGGAAGTTTTAGGATAAGCTTTAAAAACCAAAATTCACTCTAAATTTTGTTAAAATGTTCTATCTGACAGAAGTTGAGGACTATGTAAGAGTTGAGCCAAAACTGTTTGGTCTGCCTACTCAGGACGCTGTTTTTAAGCAGCTTGAAGAAACTTATAAGGACCATTATGATGAGGATTTGGGGAAAGTCATGGTTGTTGTTGAAGTTTTATATGTTGGTGACGGAGTTATAATCCCTGGAGACGGAGCAGCATATTATAATTCAAAATTCAAAATTCTTGTATGGAGGCCAGAACTTCATGAATTAGTGTATGGGATTGTTTCTGAGATAACAAATTTCGGTGCATTTATGGAGCTTGGAGTTATGAGAGGAATGATTCACATAAGCCAAACAATGGATGATTTTGTAAGCTTTAGCAAAACAAATGTTCTTACAGGAAAAAAATCAAAAAGAACCCTTAAAAAAGGTGACTTATGCCTTGCAAGAGTTGTTGCGCTTAGCCACAAGGGTGGTGAATTAAAGATTGGACTTACAATGAGACAACCGGGATTAGGAAAGCTTGAATGGATTAAAGAAGAACAAAAAAAGAAAGATGTTGAAATCAAAAAGGCAGCAAAGGCAGAAGAAAAAGCAGCTAAAGGAACAACTCCAAAAGGAGGAAAGAAAAAATAAAAATGGCAAAACAAAAAGCATGTAAAATATGCAATACAATACATGAAGGAGAAAAATGCCCGAGATGCAATTCTAAGGAATCAACAGAAGGATTCAAGGGAAGAATTGTTGTTCTCAATCCTGAGAAGTCTGAGATAGCCCAAAAATTAAATATGAAGGGAAAAGGAAATTTTGCAATAAAAACGAGATAAGATGGCTTCTGAAACAAAAATAATCCAGCAAAAAGAAAATCCTCTTTTTCACAGAACAGAAGTAAAGGTAATAATAAAGGCGGATTTAAACCCGAGTTTTGCAGATGCAGAAAAAATAATTTCAGAGCTTTTTAAAAGTCCTTCAGAAAACATAAAAATACTTGGAATTGAAGGAAAATTCGGAAGAGATACTTTTCTTATAACATCAAACGTATATAAAAGCAAAGAAGAGAAAGAAAAAACAGAAAGAAAGCCAAAAAAGAAGGAAGCTAAAAAATGATAAAATTCATTAAATCAGGAGTTTACTAAAATGGGAAAAGGGAAAAAGAAAGTAATAAAAAAAGGAAAAAAGCCTCATAAAAACAAGCCTACAAGCAAAAAATATGCTCAATATAAAATTGAGGGAGATAAGATAGTAAGAAACAGATTTTGCCCGAGATGCGGGCCGGGAGTATTTCTTATGAAGGCAAATAACAGATTATATTGCGGAAAGTGCCATTACAGCGAATTTGAAAGCAAGAAAAAATAATCATAAAAAGTGGGGCAATTACCTAAAAAAATAATTGTTGAATCCACTAAAAATTTATTTTATTAATAAATCATAATCATAAACCCTAGGAGGGGGATTCAAGTTAGACATAAAATAGATTAACTTGAAGCCTCTCCTGGGGAAAAAGAGGTGATAATAATCCTACATCTTTCAAGTATTTAAACCTTTCGCTAATGTTACTTCTGAAAAATGACACAGCATAATTAACTAAAAGTAGTAATTAAAAAATCATTAGTAATTTAAAAGAGGTAATTGAATCTAAAAAAATTTCTAAAAACAGTTTTTTTAGGCACTACCAATATTTATAAAATTGAGAAATCTACTTAATATATGGAATCAAAAGAGGAGAATAATAAAAAAAATCCTCCAATTAATGTAAAACAGGAGCAAATACATGACTTGCTGTTCAGTAAGGAGCTTGGATGGCAGGAAATTATTTATGATTTAATTAATACAGAGCAGTTAGACCCATGGGATATTGACATAACAAAGCTAACAGATATATACCTTATAAAAATCCAGGAACTTGAAGAGGCAGATTTTTTCATATCCAGCAAGGTTTTGCTTGCAGCAGCCCTCCTCTTAAGAATAAAATCAGAAATTCTTCTTAATAAATACATAAAAAGCATAGATGAAATACTCTTTGGAAAAAAAGAAGACAAAAAATATAGCATGGAAAGAATTGAACTTGAGGATGAAATCCCCGAGTTAATACCAAGAAGCCCTGTTCCAAGAATGAGAAAAGTTACATTAAAAGAGCTAATGGAGGCGTTAAACAAGGCAATAATTACAGAAAACAGGAGAATAAAAAAAGAGATAGTGAGCAAAAATGCCCTGAGAGAGGTGGGAATTTCCCTTCCTGAAAGAAAAATAAGCATAAAAGATAAGATAAAGGAAATTTACAAGAAACTTTTAGTGCATCTGAATGATGAAGAAATAAAAAAGAAAGTTTCCTATTCTGAGCTTATTGGAGATAATAAAGAGGAAAGAGTAATTGCATTTTCACCATTGCTTCATCTGGAAAATCAACAGAAAGTATGGCTTGAACAGGAGCAAAGTTTTGAGGAAATTTATGTATGGATGAAACATGTTTACCTTAAGAATAACCCCGACCCTTTTGAAGAATTAAGGGAAGAAATCAAGGAAGAGCTTGAAGAACTTAATGATGAAGGAAAGCAGCGCCTTGAAAAGCTCAATGAAGATTTTGAAAATCCGCTAGGAGAAATGCTTGAATAATTATAATAATTTTTAAAAAGATTGAATATTTAAGGATAATATGTTGAAATCAACTGGACTTTTGCCTCCAAGACCTTCTATTGAAGACCAATCTCATTTCACTATATGGAGAAATTTCTATAATGATATATTGAATAAAGGGAGTTCACTAGATTTATTAATTGATTTTTTTGAAGATAGAAATAAAGAAAAAGGAGAAACTATTCAAGATTATCTTTATACAGGCAGTTGCGGAGGATTTAAAACAAGAATAACAAAATCTGATTTATACACCCATTATTTTAATTTCTTATACAAATCAGAAGATGAATCAGATAAGGATATATGGAATATTCAAAATAATATGCTAAGAGTTTTAAAAAGGATGAAATCAGAAGAACCTATTTATCTACTTCCTAGAGAAGATATAGTTATAACTTATAAATTTATTAATATGCTTTCAAGACCTCCAAGACAGATTTATTAATAATTTCTACCCTATAGAATTTAATTATAAGGGCAAACCTTTTATACCTCTTCAGATATCCGAATTAAATGTCAGTAATAAAAATAAGACCAGAACATGTGCCTCATGTCTTACGCATGTTTGATGTTGAAGAAGGATTAAGAGGAATGTTGGTCAAATCTGAATATTGGGGGTATTCTAGAAATGTTTTATTGGCAAACCTGCATCTTTTCAAAGAAGATAATATTTTTGAGATTGTTTCATCAATAGATGACTTATGTAGGAATTGTCCTAAACAAGAATTCTGTAAAGAAACTGATGCTACACTATTTATTCCATTCACAAATCATCTTAAGACTCTTGCTCCCAACGAACAAGAAAGGTTTTTAGAAAAATCACTAGCACATATAAGTAAAACCAGACCTTATTTAGCTAGAGCATTTCCCTTTTCTTATCTCATAGGTAACCAATACACTCTTGAGCAATTAAAATATATTGACAGAAATCCTTTAATTACGCTACATCAAATATCTTAAAAACTCTTTACTCTTTAATAGGCTATGAAACTCGGAGTTTTATTTTCAGGGGGGAAAGATTCATGTTATGCGGCATATCTGGCAAAAAAAGCAGGACATGAATTAACTTGCTTAATATCAGTTTTTTCTGAGAATCCTGAATCTTACATGTTCCACACACCAAATATTAATCTTGCTGAAAAACAAGCAGAGGTAATGAATATTTCTATTGTTATCCAGAAAACAAAAGGGAAAAAAGAAGAAGAATTAAAGGATTTAGAAATCGCAATTAAAAAAGCAAAACAAAAATATGAAATTGAAGGAGTTATAACAGGTGCAATTGAAAGTGTTTATCAGGCATCAAGGGTTCAGAAAATCTGCAATAAAATGGATATTGAATGCTTTAATCCGTTATGGCAGAAATCAGAAACAGAATATCTCCATGAATTGATAAAAAATAAATTTAAGATAATCATCACAGGCGTATTTGCATTCCCTCTGGATAAAAACTGGGTTGGTATGGAAATTAACGGGCATTTTATAGATAGTATAAAAGAATTAAATGAAAAATATCAAATTCATCCTGCAGGAGAAGGCGGAGAGTTTGAAACATTTGTTCTTGACTGTCCCCTTTTCAAAAAACCTCTGAAAATAAAAAATGAGAAAATTACAGGAGACAAAAACAGCTGGAGAATGGAGGTTGAACTGGAATGATTCTCATAATATCAACATGCAAAGAGAAGCTTCATGAACCTGAATTTGTCAGGCCAATAGAAGACATTCTTAAAAAAGGAGGAATAAAATTCACAACAAAACATTATAATAAATTATCTTCATCAGACATTTCCTCAGCAGACAAGATAATAATAACAGGAACATCCTTGAAAGACAATTATTTTTTGCAGGATTTGAATAAATTTGAATGGATTCTCTATACAAAAAAACCAATATTGGGTATATGCGCCGGGATGCAGATTATAGGATTTATTTTTAACGGAAAACTGGGAAAAAAGAAGGAAATCGGAATGACACAAATTAAATTTTCAAAAGAATTTCTTGGAATGAAAGAAGAAAAAGAAGTATATGAACTTCATAATAATTATGTTGTATTTAGGGATATTAAAAATTTTGAAATATTTGCAAGAACATCTATAGCCCAGGCAGTAAAACATAAATCAAAACCAGTTTATGGAGTTTTATTCCATCCAGAAATCAGAAACAAAGAAATAATTATTAATTTTATCAACCTTAATTGAGATTAGGATTAAAATTATTCATTACAAGTATTGAAACTTCTCCCTTTCCTCTGTCTGTCTCAAAGATTGCATCAAATAATGTTCCTGCCAATCCCCCATATGCAATTCTTCCTTTATTTGCCAATCTTCCCTCATAATCATCATGTTTCAGATTCCTTGTTTCTTCCTCTCTTACATAAGTATCAATAACATTCCAGGCAAAATGCTCTCTTGCAGACGGAGTAAGAAGGGAATTGGAATTAACATAAACATAATTCCATAACTTTCCTTCATGTTCAATTACTTCTGAAAAAGACATATCTTCAATCCAAAAAAAGATTATTTAAAAATTTTGCTTAATTTTTAACAAGATATTCTTCTTATGGATGAGTTTGAAAAGAAATATGAATTTATAGGAAATGAGAAAATAATTGTAGTTTATGAGCGTATATAATATTAACTTAAAAGTAGTAAACTAGACCAAAGATTTATAAAGTATTTATTTATTCTTTCTTGCATGGGAAACTTAACACAAATAATCAAGGATGATTTTCATGGAGTTGGACAGGCACTTAGAGGAATTGTAAGAGGTGCTGTTCAAGGAATTTATACTCCTGCACTTATGAATACTGGCGTTAGACAATTTTCAAACGAATTAGCAAGAGATGATAAATTAGAAGTAGAAATTATTGCTAAAAATGTAGCACAGATAGTAAGTTCTTGTGGTGTTCATGTTCCTCTTGCTATATATGCAATAGAACACGGAAGAGGATTAGAATATTTTGGAGCATTAGCAACAACTAATGTTGTTGATTATTTGGTGCATACATACAAGCGTTCAAAAGAATAAACTTTTAGTTTGAATTCTTAATTTCTTATAACATTTTGCTTAAAGAAGTTAAAGTTTCTTTTCCGGTTTTCATGTCTCTGACCTTGAATTTATTTTTCTTAACTTCTTTTTCTCCAACAAAAACTACATAAGGAATATTATATGAATCAGCATATTGCAGCCCCTTTGAAATCTTATCCATCATAAAACATGGAATATTCTTCTCTCTGAGTTTATTCATTAATTCAATTGTTTTTTTATCCTGATTTATTGAGATAAGGACATACTTCACAAAACCAAAGTCCTTTATAGGATAATCAAGAATTCTCCCAAATGAAATTCCTACAGCAGGAATCTGTCTGTTTATGTATTTCCCGACAAGATTGTCATATCTTCCTCCCGCAAAAATGCTTCCCTTGATTTCTTTACAATATGCTTCAAAAACAACTCCGGTATAGTACGAAAAACCCCTTGCAAGAAAAGGAGAAAACTCTGCCTTTATATTATATCTTTTAAGGATTTTAAACAGCTCTGAAAGCTCTTTTGCCCCGTCATATTTTTCTTTTACAAAAAAAGTTAATTTTTTTTCAAGAATTTTAAAGAGATTTAAAATCTGGGTTTTATCTGCATATTTTGTAAGATTACTTTTTACTTCATCTTCCCCCAGATTTTCTATTTTATCAAGTTCCCTCAAAACACTTATTTTGTCTGATATTTCAAGTTTGTCAAGAATAGAATTTAATAGTGTTCTGTTATTTATCTTTAAAACATATTTTATTCCGAGTTCCCTGCATATTTTATCTGCAAGAGCCAAAAGTTCTGCCTCTGTCTTAACATTATCATCTCCGATAATATCAGCATCACACTGAGTAAATTCCCTGTATCTGTCCTTTTCAACAGGCTCATCACGAAAAACTCTTCCTATCTGGTATTTTCTGAATGGAAGTTTTATATTTGAATTTTCCCTGAAAATTCTCTGAAGCTGGAATGTAAATTCATACCTTAATGCCAGCTCTCTGTTTCCTCTGTCTTTTAATCTGAACATATCTGAAACAGCAGAATCTTTTTCATTCTCTCCTCTTGCAAATTTTTCATATTCTATGGTTGGAGTTTCAACAGGCATAAATGCAAATATCTTAAAATTGCTTTCAATAACTTCCCTTATTCTCTGCCTTCTTACAGATTCCAAAGGAAGAATATCCCTGAATCCTCTGACTGTTTCTATCATTTTAGTTTTTTCTCCAATAAAACTCCTCCGAGAGACCTCTTAAATCCCATCTTCAGATATAATTTATAAGCAGAAGCATTTTTAGAAGCTGCCATCTGGAAAATTTTGTATTTCTTTTTTTTGTAGATGTCTTCAATTTTTTTCTGGCATATTGTTCCAATCCCTTTATTTTGAAATTCACTTTTAATTCCAAATTCCTCCCCATAGATTACTTCTCCTGGACAATAGGCATAGGAATTTAAAATCATAAAACCAACAATCTTCCTGTCAGATAAAATTTTGTATATATCACAATATCTTGAAAAGACATCCAGTTTTTTCAGAGCTTTTTTCATTGTCCATGGCTCATTATACGGCTTTTTGGAAAATTCTTCCATGTATATCTCCGCTATATTCCTGAAATCTCTCTTATTTGCTTTTTTAATTTCTATCATCTTCTGCCTCCTTTATTAGTTAATTTTTCAAGGGCGGAAGGGGAGAATCGAACTCCCTTCTTACGGACCACAACCGCACGTACTGCCATTATACTACAACCGCCATAATTTAATTCAGGGAAAAATGGTATAAAAATATTCGCTTCAGAAGCTATAAATATGGAGCAACAACTAATAAAAGAATTCTTAATAATGATGGGGACAACTCCCGATTAATTTAGCTGTCATGGAAATATTAAATTTATAAGTTATTTAAAATTAACTATTCAATGAAAAAGAAAAAATCAAAACCTGAATTAATGGCTCCGGCAGGGGATTTTTCCATGCTCATGGCAGCAGTAAATGCAGGAGCAGATGCAGTTTATCTTGGCCTTAAAGAGTTCACGATGAGGGCAGGAGCCAAAAACTTCTCAATAAAAGATTTAAGCAAAATAAAAAAAATTTGCTCTGAAAAAAATGTAAGAATTTATCTCACATTAAACACAATAATTTATGATAGTGAAATCAAAAAAGTTGAAAGAATAATAAAAAAGATAAAAAATAAGGTTGATGCAGTAATATGCTGGGACATGGCAGTCATAAGCTTGTGCAAAAAATACAAAATCCCTTTCCATATATCCACTCAGGCTTCTGTTGCAAATTCAAAAGCAGCAGAATTTTACAAAAAACTGGGGGCAGAGAGAATTGTTCTTGCACGTGAATTAAATTTAAGACAGATAAAAAAAATATCAAAGATTATTGATGTTGAAACCTTTATTCATGGGGCAATGTGTGTTTCTGTTTCAGGAAGATGCTTCACCTCACAGTTTCTGTTTAACAAATCTGCAAATCGCGGAGAATGTCTGCACCCATGCAGAAGAAGTTATATGATAAAAGACCTTCAGGAAGGCTATGAATTAAAACTTGAAAATAACAGGGTTTTGTCAGCAAAGGATTTATGCACTCTTCCTTTTATTGAAAAACTCAAAAAGGCAGGAATAAAAGCCTTTAAAATAGAGGGAAGAAACCGGGACGCAAGATATGTCGATGTTGTAACAAGGATTTATAGAAGAGCAATTGATAAAAAGCTTTCAAAAGAGGAAATTAAAGAATCAATAAAAGAGTTGGAAAGGGTTTACAACAAGGAATTTTCATCAGGTTTTTTCCTTGGAATTCCAACTTCAGATGACTTTGCAAAAACAGAGCATTCATCTGCCTCTGAGAAAAAACATTTTGTTGGAAAAATTATGCATTATTTCCCGAAGATAAATGTAGCAGCTGTTAAACTTGTCTCAAAATTAAAAACAGGGGATGAAATCTGCATAATAGGAAAAACAACTGGAATAATAAATGCAAAAGTAACAGCAATGGAAAAGAAAAAACAGAAAGTTCAGAATGCAAAAAAAGGGGATGAAGTGGGAATAAAACTTTCTTCTTCACATAAAGTAAGAAAAAATGATGAAGTATATTTGGTTGTTAAAAAATAAAATTAATTAAATTTTTCTTCTATTATCTGAGATATGGGCTTTCCGGTTTTGTTTTTAATATCTTTCAGTTTGTTAATAGTTTCAGTTGATAGTGTTATGTCAATCCTTTTTCTTTGAAAAGGCAATTCCCTGCTTTTATCATAATTCTCCAGAGCATCAAAAACATCCTTGTATTCTTTCAATATCTTCTTTATTTCATTTGATTGCATTTTTCATTCTCCACTTTACTTTCGTTTTATATTAAAAATAAATAGAATTAAAAAAATAAAAAATTAAAATTATTGTGTTGCAGTACAGAAATACTTTTCTTCACCATTGTTGAAATATCCTCTTACAGCCACACTTGTTGCATTAAAAGGCACATCGCTTAATGTGGTTATTTTTGTTGTAGAAACATCTCCTTCAACATATATTTCATCAAAGGTTTCTGTATCACTGCCAAATGTTAAGCCAACACCATCAATAGCAGTAGTTGTTGAACTTGTCTGTCTTCTCAGATTAACTGTGCAGTCATATGTACTATTCGCTCCCTCAATACATTGTGTTACTGTTCCTTTTATGTCAATACCTATGCACTTTGTAGAGAAGTCAACCTGTTCAGAACCGCTCTGAATCATAGGCAATACGGCATACCATACAATACCAATAGCTACAAGAACCATTAATATAATAATCAATGTTGTGATTATTGTTGACAATCCTTTATTATTCATGTTTGTTACCTCCTTTCAATATTTATCGAGTATGCCCCGATGCAATTAAATATGAGAAGAACTATAAAAAGCTTTTTGTTTTTTATTATCTATTAAAAGTATCAAGAAGTTTAAAGAATTCTTTTCTGTCAATTACCTTATCATTCTCTGAAAATCCTATCTGCTCTGCAAGTTTCCAGAATGCCTCAGGCCTGTACCCTTGTTTTTTGAGTGATGCAATTGTTGGAAGTCTTTTGTCATCCCACCCGGAATATTTCCCTTTTTCAATGTCTTCTCTCATTTTTGAAGAAGAAAGTTCAAAATCCTTGAAATGCCATCTTCCCACAAAAGCTGTCCAGGGAAATTTTTTGTTCAATGCAAGATAAATCATTTCCTGTCTCTTGGCATTATCCCTATGGTCCTTTGCTCTTACTATATGTGTCATTTTTTGTTCAATATCATCGGCAGCAACTGCCAGATTCATCAAAGGCCACACTTTGTATTTTGTTTTTTGAAGAGGGTGGGGAGTTTTGTTTATCCTCGCAAGGGGAAAATCCCTCATAGCAGGATTTTTGTGCTGCATTCCTTCCTTTGTTTTAAATCTCAGGACAGCATCTCCTTCATCATAGCCATTTTTAGTCTTGTCCAGCATTTTTTTCCATCTGTAAAGATTCTCTTTTGCATCATTGTTTCTGCAGGGGCAGTTCTCTTTTAATTCAGAAAAGTTTTTGAATTTTTCAGAGGAGCAGGTGCATATGTATGCTGCTCCTTTCTTTACAAGTTGTTCAGCATATCTATAATAAATATCCATTCTTTCTGACTGAATGATTATTTCTAAATCAGGAAAATTTTGAAAAAGCCATTTGCTTTCCTCTTTTATCATTTTATATGCAGGCTTGTAGATATTTTCCGGATTTGTATCCTCGATTCTTACATAAAATTTCCCTCCGTATTTTTTAACCAGCAAAAAAGATATGCAGGAAGTAAGTGCATGCCCTGCATGCAATGGGCCTGAGGGAGATGGAGCAAATCTCATTATTACTTTTCCTTTTTTTGCTTCCGGAAGTTCAGGAAGCCCCTCACGACCGTGTCTCTCGCTGATAATATCCCTAAGATGTTCAAACTGCTTTTCCTGTTCCTCAGGGGAAAGTTTGTTAACTTCATTAACAATCATGGAAATCTGTTTATTGTATTTTCCAATCTCCTCTTTCTTCAGCCCTTCATTAAACAAAGAGGAAATTACACTTCCCTGCTTAGCTTTTCCATTATAAGAAATTGCATTTTTCAGTGCATAAGCCCTTGCTTTTTCTGAAAAGTTTTTCATGTAAGAATTAATCAAACGGTATTAATAAATTATTCGCTGAATTTTAAGAATTTATTCTTCCTGCCTTATTCCTGTCTTTTTTTCCAGAAGTTCAATTCTCTGCTGAATATGATAAATCTGATTGGACATATTTTCAAGTTTTGTTTCTATTTCAACCAGGCGTTTTATCAGTTTTTGTTTTTTGTCTGAACTTTCTTCAGGTTCCTTATTAGAAACAGAAATCAAATCTTCATTTCTTTCTTTTATATTCTGATTGTATTTTTCGCTCCAGTCAACAACCCTGTCTTTTTTTCCAAAATCAAAAAATCCCATGTTTTTCTTAATTGTCTGACATTTTTAAAGTTAATTATACAACGCAATATTTTTTAAATCCAGAATTCTTGTTCTCTTTATTAAAGATGGTGGAAATAAAAACAGTCTCAGACATTATTCAGGAAGTCAGCCCGTATTATTCTGATAGAAAAAAGAAAAAAGACAGAGGAGCAATATCATCTGTTGCAGAAGCAGAACATACTATAGATTATGATTCCTCTTCAGAAACTCTTGAACCGATTTATTTTTATGTTTTGGACTTAATGGGGGATTTTGGCTTTGAAATAGAAAAACTTGTTGATAATTTTTCCTCAACTCCGGGTAGTCCTCTTTTTTCTGAAACAGGGATAAAAGCTTCGAGGATTCAGGATGAAGCAATGAAGATTATGGGCAGTGCCAATGCAGTTCTAAGAAGCATTCTCAATATAGTATATGACTTGCGTGATTTTCAGACAAGGCTGCAGCATTATGATTCTTTAAAGACAAAGGATGCCAGAGAAAAAGATGCCGCAGTTCTCGCCCTAAAGCAGATATGGATGGACAAGGTGGATATGCAAAAAGGGAATTCAAGCATAAAAGCAATGGCTCTTGGGCAGGCAGGATATCAGACTCTTATAGACGCCTTTCTTTTTGCCAAATCTCCTGAAGATATTGATAAAATGGATTTAAATGACAGGGTTAAAAGAATATTAAAGCCAAGAATTTATGAGTTTAATATCTGGGTTGAACGTTCTGAAAAGGAATTGAGAAAAAGATATGAAATAGAAATATCTTATCTGAGAAGCCAGGTTAATTCATTAAAAATTTATTCGAGATGGGTTAAGCCTTATCTGAAGGCGTCCCAGCAGCTTGAAATGAAAGAATCAGGCAGAGAGCCAGGATTAGTAAACATGTTTAATACATTAAGGCTGGAACTTACACTTCTTGGAAAATCAAAGACAAAAATAAAAGAATCTGCACTTGCAGGAAAGCTTCCAAAAGAATTTGCAAATGAAAAAATGCTTAAATCAATAAAAAGAGATTTCTATTCATGCGTTGTTGTTGATTTTACTTTCAGAGCAATTCCAAGACAGGGAACTTATGTCGGAAAATCTACAATGACTTTCAAAGCTTATGCATTAAACAGTGATGAACTGAAAAAAATTGATGAAGAGCTTGAAAAGTCTGACTGGGGGGATATGCTGAAGCTTATTGAAGGGGCAACAACAGAATCACTGGAACAGTTAAAAGAGGATATCGACCAGTTCCTTAAGGAAAAACCTTCAGAGGAAAAGAAAATAAAAGACCAGTCAAATCCATTCAGGGCATTGATTGGAGGATACAACAGGAAAGAGGAAAAAAAGGAAGGGAAAGAGGAAAAAGACAAAGAGGAAAAAAAAGAAACTATTGTAAGAAAAGATAGCTGGATTGAAAAAGAGCATATCAGAAAAATTACTGCAGAAGATGCAAAAGACAAGGCATTCACCTTATTTGATGTTTACAAAAAGGTTCACGGGATGCCAAGTTATACTTAATTATGAATATAGTTCGTAAAGTCTTGGATTAAACGGAAACTTTCACATCCGTTCTGAAAGTGTTTGAGAATTAATCAATAGATAAAGGAATATTATTTTCAACGTGAGTTCTTCCAGTATTTGTTAGAATATATTTCATCCCGTCTTTATGGATAAATGCATAATTATCTTCAAGATTATTAAGTGCTCTACGTAAATTAGTTGGTCTTACTTTTTTAATCCAAATTGATAATTCTTCTTCTTTACACCCTTCTTCACCTCTATAATATAATAAAGAAAGAATTTTTTCAGTTAAACCTAAACTTGGTTTCAATATTTTTAAAAATCCATTAAAATCTTGAATTAATGGTATCTTTAATTTAACTATCGAATTTACAATTTTATTTCCTTCTTCTATATTTGAAGAAATATTAAAAATTCTAAATAATTCTGCTAATATCCAACTACAAGCATTCATAGATAAAGTAGCATCAATATAATTTTCATTTATATCCCCATTAATATGTCCTATATTTCTTTTATTTCTTATGTCATAAATAATTATTAAGGTATGAGGAATTGTTATTCTAAGGGATTCATTAAACTGAATTGAATTCTTTTGTTCAAAACTTAAGGCAATATCTTTAAATCGATTAATTTGATTATTTAAAGGAGTATAATTTCCTTCCATCTTTTCTTGTAGCATTCGTAAAACAATTTCAGCAAATCTTGCACCTTCTAAACAAGCAGGACGATATTTTCCAAGATAAAAATGTTCCTTTGCAATTATAAAAGAATCAAATAATAAATTTATTAATTGTTGATTAAAATTATTCTCTAATTGGATTTTGACTTTGTTTAACATCTTGAACTCTTGGTAAATCGTGTTCTACATAATCTTCACCTATAGAATATAAACTCCATTTAGTTGCCCCCTCTCCAGACATTATCCAGCGGGTAGTATTTTTTGTATCAATAAATGCTTGATGAAAAGCTTCAGGTCTTTTTCTTTTTATAACTAAGTATGCATAACTTATATGTCCTTCATCAAATTCAGAGATATTTAAATATCTTTTAAGGTAAAAAGCAATACAAGTAATTATCTCTTTATGAGACTGGGGATTTTTTTGTCCTATAAACTCAATTAATGAAGGCTTTTCATTACCATTCTTTTTTATATCAAATTCGATTGGTTCAGGCATTTTAATAAAACTTTTATTTTGAGATTTAGACCCCTCTTTCTTTTTGGTATAAAAATTATTTTTGGTGTTAGGGATATATTTCTGGGATTGAAGGGTCTGTGTTTGAATAGGTGACATTTTTAACATTTGTTTAAATTCGTCAAGATATTTTTTTACAAATTCTTCACTTCCTTCAAGTTCAACAATCCCCTCTATTAAATTTATTTTTGCTTTTGCATCCATAAAAATAAGCATACAAAAAGACTTTATAAATATGGTGATTATTTTTTAGTCTTTATTGGTTTAAGAATTAACTTATCTCCTTTATCCTCTAATTCAAATTCTATATCTTCCCATTTCTTAGACTCAATTATAGCTTTAGGTAAAGCTATTCTATAAGATTGATATTCTGTTCCTTCTCTTCTTTTTCGAGCATAAACATTTGCACGAATACCTCTTTCAAAAGTATAACATTCTCCCTTGCCCTCACTTATAAAATTCCAAACATCTATCATCTGAAAGTCTCCCTTGCCCTCAATTTTTAAAGCAATAATTACTTGGTCTTGAGAATTATTCCATCTCTTTGCAATTATTCGTAATGCCATTTTTTACACCTTAAAATTTAATTAATTTTAATAAGGTTCTAATGCCTATAAACTTTTCGGATGGTTTTCGTTTACCTTATACTTTACGAACTATATTTTAATTATGAATAAGTTTAAGAATATTCTATGAAATAAGTTTTTATGGATGAAAAAGAATTCTCAAAATTGGTCTTTAAAGAATTAAATAAAATTATAAGAAAAGAAGAGAGAATAAAAAAAAGATATTGAATATCAGAAAACAAAAAAGGGCCCTGATTAATTATTTATCAGTCTGTCATGGAATAGATATTAAAAAATTAAAATTAGAGAAAAGAGGAAATAATGTTTTTGAATATCAAAATGATAATATTAAAATTAGATTAAGTTGCTCTAACCAGGAATTTTATCGCCCAGTATCAGCAGGTTTATATGATATTTTAATTATTAATAATCATATGTGCGGAAAAGGAGAAAGATATAAATTTGAAGAGCAAAATGCTGCAGAATATTTTATAAATCTCGGAATGTTTTCTGGATTGGAATAATAAAATTAATATACTCCTTTTCATTTGATAATTAATGCCCGAACATGAAGAGGATGAAGCTTCAGAAGAGTCTGAACTGGAAGAGCAGATTGAGGATTCAGAAGAAGAAATAGATGATGAAAGCTTTCGCAGATTTATAGGAAACTGGTCTATGGAAAGTGTTTCTCCTTCACTTGAAAGAACAAATGCCAGAATGCCTCAGGCTTCTCTTGAAAATTTTGAAGATATTCAGGCAACTACTATTTCTCCTGCGCAGATGGCTGAAGAAGAATTCAGGAAATATTCACCGCCAAACATAAGAGAATATAATGTAATGGCAGAAGAGGAAATAAGAAGATATGAAATTGCTCAGGCAGGAGTTAATCCTCCTGTATTAGTTCCTGAATTTATAGAGGATTTTTCTCCAAGATTAATAAATCCGTTTGCAGGAAGGAATATTGAAAGAGAGAATATCCGTCCTGAAGATGTTGAAACAAGGCATAGAAGCGATAGAAAAAAACTTCCTTTTGAAAAAGATGATAAGTACAGGAAGTGAAAATTTAAATATGTCTGAATATTAAATTGATTATAAAAAGAGGGAAAAATGGGAGATTATGAAATAAAAGATATTTATCAGGGAGGATACTCCAGTTTATCCCCTGAATACGGGAATGTTTTTACAGGATACAGGGTTGCAACCCAGAGTCTGGGAATAACAACAGACCCGAGAGTTGCTGATGTAATCAATGAATTCTCACAAAAACTTGCTCCAGGAACAAAAACAGTCGAACTTTCAATGATTCAGCCGGAGATATTTGAATCTGTTCCAAAACAGCATCTTCAGGAAGTAAAAAGACTATCCAAGTTAACAGGAGTTGATGTTACTGTCCATGGCCCTCTTGTTGAAGCTTCAGGAATTTCAAAAGACGGATTCAGTGAAATAAGCAGACAGGGGGCAGAAAGGCAGATGTTATTGGCATTGGAAAGGGCACAGGAAATAAACCCTGATGGAAGCTCTCCTGTAACATTCCACTCTACTGCAGTTCTTCCTGCTCCTGAAATTGAAAAAACAAAAAAAGGAGAAATGATAAAAAGCACACTTATAATAAATGCAGATAACGGAAGAATCGACAGAGTTGAAACAAAGGAGAGATTTTTTCCTGGCGAAGTAAGGGAAGAAAAAATAACCAATGAAATTCTTAAAAAAAATGAAGAGGCCTGGCAGAATGCCCTTACACATCTGGCATATAATACAGAAAGGGCAGGAGAACTGATAAGGCATTATGGGGCAACAACAATTCTATCAGAAGCAGAAAAAAAAGCAGGGAAATTAGTTTCTCCTGAAAACAGGCAGGCAATAACTTCTTTCAACGTGGGAAAAGCATTTCTTGATGATTCTTACCGTGAATTAAAAGAACTCTGTGATATAGCATATAAATATGTTCCTGAAAATGAACAGAAGATTATAAAAGATTTTTACAATGAGATAACCCCAAACATAAAAAAGATTAATGAAACAAAAAATGTCCAGGAAAACATTCAGTTAAGAGAGGAAATTGTTGAGAAAGGAATAGAAGTTTTAAATCAGCTTACTACTCCCCCTCAGATAATAAAGCCTCTGGATGAATTTGCAGAGGAAAAAACAGTGAATACTTTTGCAAATGTTGCATTCAATGCCTATAAAAAAGTTCGCTCAGGAGACTGGAAAGCTTCCCCAATTATAAGCATTGAAAATCCTCCTGCAGGAAATGCATTTGCACGGGGGGAGGATTTAAAAAATATTGTTGAAAAATCAAGGGAGAAATTTGTTGAAAAAGCGGTTCAGGAAGGCATCTCCAAGAAAGAGGCAGAGAAACAGGCAGAGAAGCTCATAGGTGTAACTTGGGATGTCGGCCATATCAATATGCTTCGTGGAAAAGGATATGATGAAAAAGATATAATAAAAGAAACAGAAAAAGTTGCTCCTTTTGTAAAGCATGTTCATCTTTCTGATAATTTTGGTTTTGAGCATACAGAGCTTCCTATGGGAATGGGAAATGTTCCATTTAAGGAAATAATGGAAAAGCTCGGAAAAAAAGGTTTTGAAGCCAAAAAAATTATTGAGGCAGGAAACTGGTGGCAGCATTTCAAAACATCTCCTGTAGCAGAAACAATGAGGGCAGTTGGTTCTCCTGTTTATTCAATGGCGATGGGTCCTTACTGGAATCAGTCAGTAGGATTGCATCAGGGATATTTTTCAGGATATGGCTCATTCCTTCCCCAGGTAAATTATGAAACTTTCGGAGCTGGTTTTTCACAGCTTCCTGCAGAATTGGGAGGAGACAGAGGAGGGGGAGCAGGGGGCAGAATGTCAGGAAGAGGAATGGAATAAAACAAATAATTTTTATGAAGTTTATAATAACCAAACATGCTCAGCAAAGGATGGATGAAAGAGAAATTAATATCAATGAGATTAGAGAATGCATTAATTTTCCAGACTATTTGATTAAAAAAGAAGATAAATTTGAAGCCCATAAAAAGATAAACAGAAAAAGTCTAAAAATAATATATTCTCATTTAGGTAAATTTATAAAGATTATAACAGTTATAGTAAAATGAAGATAACTTTTGATAAAGAAGCTGATGCAGCATATATTTATTTTAAGGAAATTTTAAAAGGAGAGATTTTTCAAACAGTTTCTTTAAATGATAACGTGAATATAGACCTTGATAAAAAGGGTAGAACATTGGGAATAGAAATACTAAATGCAAGTTCAAAATTGCCTCAAGAGACATTAAGATTAGCATCATAACTTAATTACTGATATTAAGTGAAATTTTAAAAAGCACAGTTGATTTATAATAAAATAAAAAAGAGGAAAATGGTTAAGAAAAAAACTTCCAAAAAGAAGACCGGTGTAAAGAAAAACAAGAAAGAAATAAAGTCTATTGAAATAAAGGATGATGAAGACATTGCAATGGATTTTGCAATAAAAACTTACAAGCGATTTAACAAGATGATAAAATCCATAATTCTTTTTGGTTCAGTTGCAAAAAAAGATGCAAATTCTTCCTCTGATATTGACGTTGTAATTATCATAGATGATGTTACAATAAACTGGGAGCAGGAGCTTGTTTTATGGTACAGAGAAGAACTTAACAAAGTACTTAGAGGAAATCCTTACAAGAAAAATCTCCATATAAACACAGTAAAATTAAGCACTTGGTGGGATGATTTGTTAAGAGGAGATCCTGTTGTAATCAACATAATAAGATATGGAAGAGCAATGATTGACCTTGCAGGATTTTTTGAGCCATTAAAGTTTCTTCTTGTTCAGGGAAAAATCAAATCAACTCCCGAAGCAGTTTATAATTGTCTTCAGCGTGCTCCTCTTCATATTTCAAGAAGCAAAGTTGCAGAATTGAATTCAATTGAAGGATTGTACTGGGCGATGGTTGACTCTGCTCATGCTGCACTAATGTCCTCAAATGTTTCTCCCCCTTCTCCGGAACATATACCAATGCAGCTGAAAGAGGCTTATGTTGATATGGGAAAATTAAAGATGAAATATGTTACTGATTACAGGGACTTGCTTGTATTGCACAAAAAAATAACCCACGGAGAAATCACTGATTTAAAAGGTGTTGAGATAGACCAGTGGCAGGAAAAAACAGAAGATTTTCTAAGAACTATGGCCCTGCTTGTCAAAAATGAAATAGAAGGAAAAAAATAAATATTAAAATAAAAAATTAATATACTCTTATGCAGCCATTCTATACTGTTCCGGAGTTGTTATTGTATTAAACTGTAGAACATTATCTCTTATGCTGTCTTTGATGTATTTTTTCTGCCTCTTGATTGCTTCTTTTTGCACAGGCTCATTTAAAGAAACAATATTATACTGTTCCAAACCAGAGATTACCGATAATGCTTCCTTGTAATTTCTTAGTTCATTGCTTAATAAAAGCATTTCTCCTTCAGGCATGGTTTCGTTTCCATCAAGAACAGACTTAAGTCTCTTTTCTTTCTCCTTAATCATTTTTTTAACATCTTCCAATTTTTTATCTTTTAAGGGATTAATTCTTGACCCATATAATGATTTTTCACCATCTGTCAAATCAGCATTTTGGTAAATAGTCCATAAATCTCCTATTGTGGCAGTTTTATATGCTTTATCATATCTGCTCAAAAATCCATTAGAAGCAAGCTTGATGCCTTCTTTAGAAGCCAAAGCTCCGTCAATATAAGGGCGGATATCCTTTGCACAATTCATATCGCCTGCCAGCTTCTCAAGGGATATTCCTGCTGCAACAAAATTTTCCTGCTCTACAGCAGCTGCAGCTAAAGGTGCATATTGGTATCTCATTAAATCATCTATTGTTGCCATTTCAGATTATTGGAGTTTCTGGTTTTTTGTTTAATTGTTTGAGCCTTTCTATTTCCTCTTCAGTCCTTCTTATTTCATCAGTTATTCTTTCTATTTCTTCTTTAGTTTCATAAATATTCTGCATATCATTAGCTCCATTAATATATCCTTCAGAATAAGAGTTTTTTACTCCCTCTTCATATCCTCTTTCAAAACTAACACTGGCATTATGGCATGTAGGAACAAGCATTCCTGCAGCTACCACGCTTGTAGCTATAACTCCTTTTACAAAAGGATCATTGACAAATCCTCCTGCATTTCTCAATAATTGACCAATATTTTTCATAATAAATCCATGGTCTTAAACTATTTAAATCTTTCTATTTGTTACTACTTTACAGTAAAAAGAATACTATTTAATTTGTTCTGCTTCAACTCTTGTCTTGCATGGAAGCTTTGACCTTATAGTATTAAGGAGCTTTCTTGCTTCCTGTTCTATCTTTTTGTTTGCAACAGCGATAAAGAATATGCCATGACCTCTTTTCACAATTGCAGCCCTGTCAATGGTTTTCCCAAATGATAGCTGCATTCCTGTCTGCATTCTGTCACTTCCTGCACCAGTAAGCATTTTATTTTCTCTCTGAATATGATGAGGGTGAGGAATAATCCTGAAGACGTATTGCCCGGGAAAATTCTTTTCAAGTTTCTTGTTAACAAACTGCCTGCATGCTTCCAGGGCGCCATCTCTTATCTGGACGTTTTCTGTTGTTACAAGAGTTAAATGCAATGGAAACTTTCCTTCATCAAAAGCATGCTCATTCCCCATGGTATATTTGACAATATTTGCAGGAGGAACTGTTTTTACATATGCCTTTGATTTTTTCTTGCTTTTCCTTGTATAAGGAACAACTTTCTTTTTTGAATATGCTGCAGCTTTTCTTAGTCCCATTTTATTTTATATCAACCTCTGTTGTTACTGCCTGTCCCGGAAGTCCTTTTTCAAATATTGCCCTTAATACTCCATTGTTCCCATGGGCTCCTGAAATTTTTCCCATGATTATCTTTCCTGCAGGTGATTTCCATGTCACTTCCTTCCCCACAAGTTTTGAAGCTTTTTCTCTGCTGTCGATTCCTTCTGCCTCTATCAAAAAATGCTTCTCATGAATTATATGCCTTCCCCGCCTGAATTGAATAACTTTTCCTTTCATAATATTTTTAATCAAAAATTAGTTTTTAAAACTTGCGAAGTATCACTTTTTTAAGAATTATAAAAAGTCAAAAGCGAAAAAAATAAAAGAGGGATATTTGTATGATTTAAATGGCAATACAAAGCATATCCTCAATATCATCAATGGCAGCGGTTTATCATAATGGAATTCCTGCTGCAGACAAAACCAATAAAAGGTATGAAGCAAAAAACGAAAAACCTGAACCGGAAAAAGATAAAACAGAACTAAAGCCGGTGACAAATACTCTCAATGCTAATGCCCCAAGAGACTGCACAAAAAGAACTATTGATTTTTTTGTTTAATCTTTTTTTAAAGGATAATTTTTTTCAGGATTTCCATATTTTCTTTCTTCTCTTTCTCTGTGTCTTCTCAGCATTTCTTCTCTTCTTTCATGAAGAGCATCAGTAGTGCCTCTCATAGGATGTTCTTTTATCCTGCTGTTTTCAATTGCATTTCTCATGCTTGTTAAACTCATTTTTCTTTTCTCCCTGCAAGTTCGCATCTTTGATTATATTCAATTATATCATTAATTAAAATCTGTGCATTTTTTCTTGCCTCATCAACATGGTGCATGTTTAACTTTCCTTTCTTGAATTCTGTTCTTGCCTTTATCACATCCCTAAGAGTCCTCATATGATAAGGAGAAAATTTCCCCTTTTTCACAAATTCCTCTTCAAAAGATTTTATTATAGCTTCCTGGGATTTTTTATTTACAAGAGTCCTCATTAGCTCAAAAACATCATCATAAATCTGTTCTACAGTTTTTTCTGCTGCCCTTTTTTCAATCTGCTCCCTTAGTTCCTTGAGGCGTTTTATGTAATCTTCTGTATTTTGCAAAAGCTTGTCAACTTCTTTTCCTGAAACTTCGGTAATTTTATTATGCTCATATCCTTTGTAATATTTTATTGCAATCTCTTCAAGAATGTCAATATATTTTTTTTCAAGCATTTTCTCTTTTTCATAGAAAACCCTTTTCATCTCGCTTACAGTTTCCTTAACATTCGGAGGCGGAAGCCCGTAAAGCATCAGCAATGCCTGACTTGGTGTAACAATGCTCCAGTATATCTCACCGATAACCAAATCAAGAAGAGTTCTTTTTACTCTTTGGACAGTCTTGTCTCCCATTGACATAAACATATCAATGCTTTCAGGAGAGGGCTTCAGTTTCCCCATTTTAAGCAGAGCTTTCCAGGGCATGAAGGTTCCTCTGTCATAGATAGGAATCCCGTCCCTTATGAATGTAAATATTACCGGATGAGCATCTTTTACGCTCTCCCAGAAATCTGTAAGAAGATAAATTTGTGGCGAGAGCTGGTTTTTAACCCCTGCAAGATTTGTCGCATCAGCAACATACTGATATATAATAGCACGAAGTTTTTCTCTTAATTCAAGTCTTGGCATTCTCTTTACATCTGTATCATTGATAATTATGAATACATCAACATCAGAACTTTTTACTGCGTCCCCCCTGACTAAACTGCCTCCTATAACATAGCTTACAACATATTTCTCAAATTTCTGCAAAACAAGTGACTTATGAATTTCTGCCACCCTTAAGGCTCCAAGAATTCCCTTGTCATATAAAGGAAAAGACATTGCAATTGCAGAGCTCAGTTCAAATTTGCTGTCAAGGCAAATCTCCCATATATCAACAGGAGTCATGATATGAAGCCATATATTTTGCTTTAATTTTTCAATCTCCTGAAGTAAATCCTTTTTTATTTCAGGGATTTTCTTGAATTTCTCCTCGGGGATAATAACAAGAAGATGAATATGCTTTTCTGTTTCTTTTGGAACATCCTCTTCCTCAATAAATCTTCTTATTGACTGCGGAGGGAGAATTCCTATTGCTTTTACATAAGAATATTTTTTAACAATATATGACTTTAACTTCTCAAGTTCCTCTTTGGTCTTTTCCATTTCTTTCTTGACTTTTTGAGAATTTTCAACAGGAATTTTTTTGCTGGAGTATTTGTCATCAATCTTCATCTCAGGAATATCCTGTCTTTCCTGATTATTTTCATTATCGGGCCTGTTTTTTTCCTTATCAGATTTATCCTGCCCATTATGCTTATCTTTATCCATTATAAAAAAAGATACTTTTTACTTATAAATGTTGCTACTTCTATATAACAAGAATGGTAAAAATCATTGCATAGATTGGTTTATGCTTTCAGATATCATCTTTTGAATGTCAACACCTGCAAGTTTCAGAATTATAAATATGAACTGCTTGAGTATCATATAAATTACAATAAAAACAATTATGATTAGGACTCTTCTTGCAAAAGGATTCAATTTTGAAACAAACAGGAATTTTTTTGTCATGAAAGAATCAATTTTTCTGTAGATTTTTCCCTTAAGGAACATAAGGAGAAAAATAAAAACTCCCAGAATAACTATGGAATACAGGGGAATCCCCAATTGGTAAAAAGTATAAAGCAGTAATGCAAAAATAAAAACCCGCAGAATTTTTTTTATATCATCCCTTTTTACTTTCTTTTCCATCTATTTGTTAATAATCTTAAAGGATTTTAAACTTATCTTAAGATAGATATTCATTAATTTTAGTTATTACTGATTTATGAAGTTTGTCATTAATCCTGCAAAGTTTTTTTATTATTATAGAATCATTTATTGTGAAAATTCTGTGTGGCTTAATAAAACTCTTAAAAGGCAATGCTCCTTCCTCAACAGAATCTTTTGTTATTTGTAAATCATTTTTATGGGATTTGGTTGTAACAAGACAGCAGATTCTATCCTGCATTTTATTTATTTTTTCATTTGAAATAATCAACGCAGGCCTTTTTTTGGACATAGATAAATCAGAGTATGGAAAGGGAATCAGAACAATGTCTTTCTGATTAAACATCATTCCACCTCTCATCCATTTCATTATCCCAATCCTTTCTTAAAACATCTTCAGAGGACAGCATAGTCATTATACTTTCACTATTCGGATGGCTGTTAAGAGTCTCAAGTTCTTTTATCCTTTTTTGTATGCACAGCCTCACAAATTCGCTCCACTTTATTTCTGAATATTTCCTCATGTTTTTATAGACTTTATCATCAATAGACAGAGTTATATTTGTCATAATTTATTAAGTGAATCCACTTATTTAAACTTTTCTTTAATTTTTAATTAACTTTTATTCTTCTTAGAATTCTTTGTTAATAAATCTATAATTTCTTCTGGGAATGGTAAAACGATAGTTGAATTTTTCTCTTCAGCTATATCATTCAAAGTTTGATAAAACCTTAGTTTCATAGCAGATTGGGATTTCGAGATAATATCGCCAGCCTCTCTCAGTTTCTGAGCGGCCTGTTTTTCAGCCTCTGCATTTATAACTCTTGCTCTTCGGTCTCTCTCTGCCTCTGCCTGATGAGCCATAGCTCTTTTCATGTTTTCAGGAAGTTCTATATCTTTAATTTTAACATCAGTTACTTTTATTCCCCATGGGTCTGTTTCTTTATCGACTATTTTTTGAATCTGATTTCCAATTTCCTCTCTTTTTGCCAAAACAGAATCAAGTTCAGCTTTTCCGGTCATATCCCTTAATGCAGATTGCGCTAACTGGGATATAGCATATTTGTATTCTTCAACTTCCAAAATAGCTTTTTCAGAATTTATAACCTTAAAGAAGACAACACCATTTACCTTCATAGGAACATTATCTTTTGTAATGACTTCCTGAGCAGGAATATCCGTTGTTATAACCCTTATGTCAACTTTTACTATTCTGTCAACAAAAGGTATAATCCATCTTAATCCTGGCTGCAATGTCCCTGAATATTTTCCCAGTCTGAATTTTACTGCTCTTTGATATTGTTTTACAACTCTTAATCCAAGAAGTATGAATATTATAACAACTCCAATCAGATAATAAATATTTATCATGTTATATTAAATATCATTTGCTTTATAAAAATTACGTTTTAAATGGCCCGTGAAGGAATCGGACCTTCGCTTCCTCGGTGTAAACGAGGTGTTCTGCCATTAGACTAACGGGCCTGTAAGACTTATATTATAAAGAAAATACAGGCTTTTAAAATTTATGCGCGAGCCGGGGCTCGAACCCGGGTCACCTGATTTTTGCTCCCCCTATTAAGAGCAGTCAAAAAACAATGTTTTTGAATGGCAATCAGATATACTAACCACTATACTACTCGCGCATTAAGTCTTATGTAATATTAACTTTAAAAAATTAATTAACCTAATGTTTTTAAATAGATTTTGCTAATTATTACCAGAGGTGGAAAATGGTTGTATATATCCCAATAATAGGCGCAATTGCACTGGCAACAGGAACAATATTTGAGAAAATTGTTCTCAGAAAAAAAAAGATTGACATAAAACAATATCAGACACTGAGTTTTCTTGCAATAGTAATTGCTATGCTTCCTTTCATATACTTTTTCTGGAAGATGACTCCGGAAGCATTTGAAGCAAAAAATATAATTATTTTCGGACTGGTCATATTATCTTCAATAATCGCAAATCTTTTTATTTTTTATTCAATGAAATGGGAAAAAATATGCAATATTGAACCTGCCAGAATAGTGGAGCCTTTATTCATAATTCTTTTGGCAGTCGTGTTTAGTTTTTTCTTTGACGGAGACAGATATGAAAGAAATATAAAGGTAATTATTCCTGCATTGATTGCAGGAGGGGCACTTATTTTCTCACATGTAAAAAAACATCATATTTCCCTTAATAAATATGTAATATCTGCGCTTTTTGGGAGTTTTTTCTTTGCCCTTGAACTTGTAATCTCAAGGCTGATACTTGATTATTACAGCCCCATTTCATTTTATTTCATAAGATGTTCTGCTATATTCCTGATAAGTTTAATTATATTCAGGCCAAATCTGAAAACAGACAGAAAAACAGGAAGAATAATACTTTTAACAGGATTAATCTGGTTTGTTTACAGAATCGTAATATATTATGGATATCTGCATTATGGAGTTATTTTTACAACATTGATGGTTATGCTTGGGCCTGTATTCATTTACATTTTTGCATATAAATTCCTGAAAGAAAAAGTAAGCTGGAGAAATATAACTGCTGCAGGAATAATATTGGCATGTGTTCTTTATGCCAGCCTGAGTTAATTTTCACTTACGTCTTCTCTTCAGTTTTTTCTTCAAAGACATTAAAAATCTGGATGATTTGGATGATGAAAGAATAACAACTCCCATTACAACTATTAATACAATCGGAATCAGAATCGATAAAGGATTATTTATAAAAGAGCCCGGAATAACATGATTCCACCAATGGCTTTCTCCATTGCTTTCATTAGATGCATTTTCAGAAGATTCTTCATGTTCATTAATAATATCGCCGGTTACAGATACAGGCTCATTTATTGATTTTATTGTCAAATTTGCCTTTTTATCTGTAATATCACAAAGTTTGATATACATATCATAAAATCCATCACCAGTGCAGTCAAGTTTTCTTTCCTCTCCGCAGCTTAATGTTATTATCATAGGGTCACTTGCAATTTCTATTACAGCTGAATTGTCTGTTATATTCAAAATTCCAACATAATGTGCCTCTGAACCCATAGTCACTTTTACTCTTTGTTTTACCTCAAGTTCTTTCTGACTGCCCTGATTGAATTGTTCTTCTGTAACAACCTGAGTCTTTGTCCATCCTGCATTGCTAGGAGAGCCTCCTCCACCGCCACCTCCGCCGCCTCCATTTCCGTTGTTGTTATTGGCAGCAGCTGTTATTCTGAAGTTTATCAAAGAAGAATCTGCCTGGTTATTAAAAATATCAGTACAGTTAATACTCCATGAATAACCACTGACAGGAGTTGAATTTATGAATTCATTTATCGTATTTCCGTCAATAGCTACAGATGAATCAAAATTAATAGATTCACCATTAAGTATTAAAGAGCAGTTTGTAGCTGAATCATCTGTAACAAAATACTGGAATGTTGTTGTAGTTAAAGTGTAAGAAGCTCCTTCTGAAGGGGATAATAAACTAATAATCGGAGCAACACTTGAATTTACAGCAGTTACATAAAATGTTTCTGATGATTGTGAATAATTCTGAGTTGAGAAGTATAATGCTGTTACATTATAAACTCCGGGAATTGTAAAGTTATAATTATAATCCACATCCCCAAGATTATTTCCCTGATTGACAATAGAATTATTAACATAAAGAGTAACATTCCCTTCTCCTGAATTTAAGACTCCTTTTAATTCAACAATATTTCCGTAATTTACTGAGACATTGCTTCTTGAATTATTTAAGTATAAATAAACAGATGAAGATGCAGGATTCATTGACAATGTAAGCAAATGCTCATTTGAACTGTAATTCTGATTTCCTGAAACTGAATAATTTATTGTCCAAGTTCCTGCTCCAATTGTATAATTTATTCCGGAGATTAAAGCTTCTCCATTAAGAGAGATTGCTGATGCTGTATTATTGTTAAGAATAGTTGCATTGATTTGTTGAGGATAACTTGCTGAAAGAGAAGAAGAATCTCCATTCAGTAAATACATAAAGTCATTTGGATTTTGATTTACTATAAAAGTCTGGTTGTCATCGTCATAACTGTGATTTCCATCTGCATATAATTTACATGAATAGGAATAAATTCCTGCTCCGAGCAAAACAGAATTTCCTATTTCATCAGTCACATTAATATCATCCATGAATAATTCTCCGTTGCATGTAATATTAAGATAAGTTCCATAAGTAATAGAAGATGTCTCATTGAAATTAAGAATTGCCACACTGCTTTGTGAGGTTATTGTCATTGTTCTTAAATCCATTGAGGAATTTGCTGTATAATTCTGCCCTCCGGTTGTATTAAGAACATAAGTATATTCTCCAACTCCGAGCAATGCTGTATCCTCTGTCCCTCTGCTCACACTATCTCTGTATATAGTATAAATTAAATCACTATCCCCCATATTTGATTCAGAATAAGTTATGCTTACATAAGTTCCATAAGCTTCTGCCCAGCTTTCATTGTTAGTTAAAATACCTGCTGGAATTGCCTTTGTAATATTCAAATTGTAAATTGTTGAATTCAGGTTATTTGAATTGTCGCTTACACTAATGTTTAAGAAATAATTGTCTGCTCCGAGTATTTCTGCATCTAAGAATCCTGAAGAATTAACTGAAAACCTTGAATCATTAACACTATAAGTGTTAATTTCATTTTCATCTCCTGCATTAAACTGAACTCCATTCCAATCTGTTCCATAAGTTATCTCTTCTCCTGCAGGAATTGATATAAAATAAGGGGGCATAAAATCAGGGGCAGAAGAAATAGTAACTGTCCTTTGCTCTGTACTGTCTGCATATCCCGAATTATCTGATACAAATGCCTGATAATCATATATTCCTTCATCTAATCCTTCCAATGAATTTTTGCTTTGGTTAACATAAAGATTCCAATCTGTTGAGTTGTATCTATCAAGTTTGGAAAAGTATAATTCCTGAACCTCAGCAAAAGATAAACTCCTGTTAAGAATCATGACATCATCCATTGTTCCGTTAAAAGTTCTTCCGATAAACAGAGGAAGGTCATTTGTTCCTATTACAATATTGCTTTCTTGGCTGTCAATTAAAACACCATCAACATACAACTGAGCATTATTCCCGTCATAAGTTCCAAGAACATGATGCCATTCATTCATGCTTAATGCTGTGGAAGAATTTGCTGTTACCCTTTCTCCCAATGCAATACCATCAGTAAGGATAAATCTTGGGACTCTTGTATTGCTTTTTAAATCCAGAGTGTAAAGCTCCCATGGGTCACTTGCACTGGCAAATTTTATGAATATTTTAGGATAGGCTGAACTTGCTCTAAGATTAATCCAGGCACTTAAAGTTATCTCATTCTGAATATCCAGAGAAGAAGAATCACTGACATTAACCAGTCCTCCATTTAAATCCAAAACTGTTCCTCTTTCAGCATCATTTACAAATCCTCCGGTTCCTGTTATAACACCATTATTGCCATTAATGCTCAAATCAGCTACATATGTATCATTTTCCCCAAGAGAACTTATGTTGTTAAAATTCATGAACAGCGCAGTGCTTGAATCAAGGAATGAATAGTTTGTTCCATCCCAGTTTAATTTCACTTCTTTCAGATTTTTTTCAGTTATAGAAACATTAATCTCTATGCTTGTATTCATTGTTGAAAATGAATCTGAAGGAGTAGGATAAGTAAAATTGATTGTTGGAGGAGTTGTATCCTCTTCAACTAAATTAAATCCGCAAACATGTATTGTTCCTATATCTGACATTAACCCCCAATTATCAATCTGAGTAATATTGGACTGAGTGCTCCTAAAAGGATAATCTTCTGCAATAGTCTGCTCTGATTCTCCAGGAGGAGTAACATAAGCACTGAATATTTTTGAGGGAACATCAACTTCAATCCTAAATTCATATATTTCTCCTTTAACAAAAGAAATTACATTATCTGCACCATATTGATTGTAGTTCATCACATCCATATTTCCAGACCTGTTAAATCTGACAAGGACAGCATAATCTGTAAATGTAGAACCATTTCCATCAGAAAGCATAACAAGAGCATCAAGAGCATCATTGTCAGGGGTTGCATTGTAAGTAAATGTAAAGCGTCCTGTCTGAACCTCATCAAGAGGAAAGTTCTGGAATGTCAAATTTGAAACCAGACATGAACTTCCATTAATTGTATAAGAACTCATTGTTGTATAATTATAATTATCTGATGTCCCATTTCCATAAGCCCATAAGTAATAATTATAGCTTCCTTCTCCTGTTTTTACAAATGAAACATTAAAGAAATTTGAGGAAGAGTTTGACATTGTATAATTTATTCCATTGAATTCCAGTCCTGCTGTCCCGTTTGTTGAATCTATGTTTGAAGTTATTGTAACTGTTCCTCCCCCATTTAAAGAGTAAGTATTGTCTGTTATATTATAAAATAAAGGATATGCAGTCATCGGAGTCACTTCTCCAGTATATTCATAAGCTCCGATATCATAATCATCATTTGTAGGACGGATTGCAGAATCAAAATCATCATTAACAGGAATTATAACTGAATCTGAGACATCAATAAAAGGCGAACTGGATGTAAGACTATAATCATTACCGGCTCTGTTTGTAAATAAAGGATTTTCATAAGAAACACCAACTTTGCCAACAATCCCCCCATACAACTTATCCGGGTCAGTGTGAGTAGTGTCATAAATATTCACATAATACAAATTAGTCATATTAGCAGTTACTGCAGTAATTGCTACTTTTCCTTCATCAGTTCCGCCACTAAGTGAAGTATATTGTATTTCAGAAAGGCGTGAAGACTGCCCTCCATTATCAACAATAATCCCATAACCATCCTGATAATTATCAATAGTTGTAAATAAAATATAGCTTCCTTTATTTATGACAATCCCTGCCTGATTTCCTCCGGCATACCCAACATTATAAATGATGCTATTTTTAATAACACAATCATACCAATTATCTACAAATTTTACTCCTGAGTGCCACACATTATATATTTTCATACGCTCCACAACAACCCCTGATAATCCATGTGCAGAAGTTCCTCCAAACCCTATTCCATCCCTGTCATCTGAAGTTGACCCACTCATTACAGAATCATGTATTACACCGTCGCTGATGACAAATGAATTAAACTCCCTGTTTCCGCTATCCACCTGATGACTCCCTTTTATTCCTGTAATTGAAAACCCTGAAATATCAAAATCATGAATATAAGAATAATCAGGGAAATAAGTAGTATATCCTGCAGCAGAATCATCTATAGGAATACGTATACCCTCCCCATTTCGAATATTACTTCCGGATGCAGTTGTAATATCCATAGCAATAGTAAAATTATAGGCTTCAATATGATGATTATACCACATATACCCAACTCCTCCTGGCCACAGATAGGGGTTATAAACTCCTGTAACATCCACATTATTTAGAGTAATAGTATTTGAAGTAGTGATAGCATTAAACCCAAGAGGAACATGCTGTAAATGGCAATTACTAATTGAAATATTCTCATGTGCGGGAGTAACAACAATTGCACCGTCGCTTTTATATTCCCCGGTAGTACTCAGCCCTTTGGTATATTTAACATCTATTCCGGAAACAATTACATCATCTGCATCAATCTTTATCCCAATATCCACATCACCATAATACATAGAATCCCATACTGAAGCAGGATTGCTGGCACTATAAACCTGTATACTATTTCCATTCTTTGTCCACTCTCCTGCTGAATCAGGTGTGCTGTCATAAACTCCCCACAATGTTTCACCAGAAATTTCAAACCAGACAAAAATGTAATCTGAAGTTCCAAGTGAATGCTGCCATATATTTGAACCTAAATCAGACCAATCACCTGCTGTTCCGATAGCTTCTTCTGCCCCGTATATAATTGGGGAATTAACGCCTATAACACTAATTCCATCTTTGGTTATATCCAATGTTTCATGAAATGTACCTGTTATATACAATGTATCTCCAGAATTAATCAGATTCCAGTTTATCTGGCTAAATCCAGTCCATGCATTATCCCAGTCATTTCCATTATTGCTTCCTGTTGCTCCAGAATCAACATAATAAGTATTATTTTCTCCGCTGGAACTTGTATTAACATAGACTTCAACAGTTCTTTGTTCAGTGGTATTAAGATTTCCTGCAGTATCCATAACATACCCATTAATATTATAATTCCCATTACTTAATGAAGTAAAATTATTGTAATATTGATTTGCAGTTGAGTTGTAAATTGAAGCTATTTCCGACGCTGACAGCGCTCTGTCAAAAATCATAACCTCATCTATTGAACCGTTGAAATAATTTCCATAATCATCATATCTTCCAATCTTTAAAGCGCTTCCAGACTCTACATAATTGCCAACCCCCTTAGAATCGCAGTCAACTAAAACCCCATTCTTGTATATGCAAGTGCTTGTAGAATTTGACAAACCAACCAAATGAGTCCATTCATTAAGCGGAAGGCTTTCCCCCATACTAACTGAATCATCATCAAAATTATACACCCTAAACGAAAGTTCCTCTGCATCTGGCTGATAAAACATCCATCCTTCACTTGCAGGAGTAACCTTTCCTACAGGAACTGCATTTGAAGTAGCAGAAGATTGTTTGACCCAAAAAGAAACACTAAAATTCTTTCCAGTCATATTAAAATCACTTCCAGTTCCCACTGTAACATAATCATTCACACCATCAAAATCATAAGCACCTCCAAATTTTCCCGAAGAATTATATGTTGCTCCGGTGATAACACCATTTCTCCCATAGCTTGAGTTATCAATGACAGTTGTGGAGTTATGCTCATCCATTCTCCACCATCCTAAAAGTGAGTTATTGAAATCAACAAAGGTTGAAGTGTCTGATTCAGAGTCTGAACTTGAAATGTTTACATAAATTGAATTTCCATCCAAGGTCTCTCCGTCAGATGGTGTTGGATATGTAAAATTGATTGAAGGAGGAGTTGTATCTCCTTCATCTAAATCTGAACTTATCAATACATTCTTTGTTTCTGTTGTATTAATATTTCCAGAAGTGTCCATTGCATAACCTTTGAAAGTGTAATTTCCATCAGCTAAACTTGTAAAATTATTATGATACTGACTAATGCTGGAATTGTATAACGAAGAGATTTCTGAAGCTGATAATGCCCTGCTGAAAATCATAACCTCATCAAGTGAACCAGTAAAATAACGGGTCTGGTCAGGTCTGTCTTTTCCTATGTTTAAGACAGAATCAGAATAAAATCTTGGATTAGAAATATTCACCGATTGGATAGGATTCCCATTTCTATAGGAAGTTAGTACAGATCCATTCCAATTACAGGTGTACATATACCACTCATTGTCTGTCTGTATATCTGCAGAAACAGAAACCCATGCTCCATTGTTAACATACCATAAATTATTATACAATGTAACACCCCCATAAGTTGAACTTGAATGGGAAATCGGAGTATTGGAAGTTTGTGCTGACTTAATCCATATATTATATGTAAATCCGCTAGAACTATAATTCCATTGAGGAGAAGAAGTAATATAATCTGCATCTCCGTCAAACTCATAAGCACCTCCAAACTTTCCTGAAGAAGTATAAGTTGCTCCTGTAACCACACCATCATTTCCATAGCTTGAATTATCAATGACAGTTGTTGAATTGTACTCATCCATTCTCATCCAGAAAACTAAAGAATTGTTAAAATCAACAAATGTTGAGGTATCAAAATCATCACTGCTTGAAATGTTTACATAAATTGAATTTTCTGACTGTGTTCCTGATGAAGGAGTAGGATATGTAAAATTAACTGCAGGAGGAGTAATGTCTTCAATAATTGCATTAATAATATAATACTGATTATCAGAGATATTTGAATTCCTGAATGTTCCATTTCCATATGCAGTCCAATTATATGAATAAATTCCCGAAGATGAAAAATAATAAGAAGCATTATACACATTTGAAGTTAAATTTGTGGCAGGAATATTATCTCCATTAATATGGAGTATTACAGTTCCATTGGTATTTATAACTGTAACATTAAAATAACCTGTACCATTCCCAATAACAATTCCAGTATTATCCCCATAATTTGAAAAAATTGGATATTCATAATCTTCTGGGACAACCCCTCCTTCCATTTCAATATTCAAGAGCATATTATCAGTTATATTTACCATCTGGACAGAATCATCATAAGTAATAAGAGTAGCATTTATTTTATAATTAGTAAGGAAAAATTTCCCTGTTATATTCTGAGTATATTCTGTAATGTTTTGTCGTGGGATAAAACCACTTGATGAGGTTAATTCTGAAAATGCCAGATTATTTTTATTATTATATCCCTTAACATTCGCACTTTGCAAAGCACTCCCTGTTGTAAAATCAGTAACATTAACATCAAGATAATGCTGAACAATCAAATCAAATGTCTGAGGTTCAAGTATTGTAACATCTGATTTGTCAAAACTAACATTAATCAGTTTTAAGAAACTCCCAGAATCCTGGTCATTGCCAACATAAATATCATTCACAATTAGAGCATTAATAATGCTATCAGCCATAGTTGTATTAGTCTTATCTGTCTGGATATAAACCCCATAACTTGTAGAACCTGCTGTCGTAAAATTTGAACTCTCTATTATATTATCATATGAATCATCACGAATGTAAAGCCCATAGGCTGTACTGCCTGAGGTTTTAACTATAATGTGTTTAATATTATTGTTTAAACTTGAGGTAATATAAATACCATATCCATTATTCCCAGAAGTTGAAACATTCATTGAATTAAAATTATTATTTGAACTTGAACTAAGATAAACACCTTCTCCCCCATATCCACCAGAGGAAATTGTGTTACTTGACAGATTATTATATGAACTTGTATCCATATAAACACCATATCCATCCCCGCCAGAACCGGAAGTTGAAACTGTGTTATTTGAAATAGTGTTATAATCTGAATACTGGGATAATTTAATACCTTCTATGCCTGTTGAGATAATATTATTTATAACATTTGATTCTTTAGAATAAACTAAATATACTCCAAAACCAGTTCCTTGAGTTATATTATTATTCTCAATTGTTCCATTGGAATTAGCATAAGTAATCCCATTGCCGGAGATGTTGCTGTTTTTTATAGTTATATTCCTGCTATTCATCACAATTACCTGTCCATATTGGGTAAAGTCAACCCCATCAAATTCCAAATTCTCAGAACCATCTATAACATTAACCAGTTTGTTTTTAACGTAATTATTATTTTCAATTTTATTACTAAAATAAGATGCTAAATTCCCCACTAAATAAAAACCCATTGCATTTGATGAAATATTATTCAAAGTAAAATTATTGTTTGAACTTGAACTAAGATAAATTGCATATCCATAATACCCAGAAGTTGAAACTGTGTTATTTGAAAAGTTATTGTTTGAGACTGAATTTAAATAAATACCATTTCCATAACTTCCGGAAGTTGAAATTATATTGTTTGAGAGAGTATTAAAATTTGAACTCAGGGAAATACCCTCTCCTCCATATGCAGTAGTTGAAATTATATTGTTTGAGAGAGTATTAAAATTTGAACCTGAAGTCAGAAGGATACCACGCGCAGACTGTCCTGAAGGTGAGATTGTGTTATTTTGAATTGCTCCATTAGTTGCTCCATTAAAATAAACAGCATGATAATTCCCTGATGCAGATGTTCCTTCGATTATATTACAGTTTTTGATTGTGGTATTAAATTGTGTGGAATAAACTCCATAACCAGAAGTTCCTGCTGAAGAATAATTAACCTTATACCCCTGGCAGTCAAGAGTTATGTTTTGTGCTGAAACAGTAAAACAGGTTCCTGTTGCATTTACATTGTTTGAAAGTTTATAGATAATATTGGGTGATGATAAATTTGCACAGCTGTTTATAGTTGAATTAATAACAGTATAACTTCTGATTCCAGAGTTATTATATGCCTCACTTGTTCCATTGCCCCAAGAATGCCATAAATAATTGTAAATTCCTGATGAAGCAAATTCATAACTTGCATTATACACATTTGATGTTAAGTTTGTTGTTGTAATATTAATACCATCAATCTCTAACAGAACAGTTCCGTTTGTGTTCTCAACTGTAACATTAAAATAACCTGTTCCGCTACCAGATAAAGTCCCGCTGTCATCATAATAACTTGAAAATAAGGGATATGTGGTATCATCAACAACAATATAATTCATTACCTCACTTTCATTGTAATTGTTAGTTGATTCATTACTCCATGAATACCAGCTGTAATTATAAACTCCATAGGAATCAAAATAATAAGAAGCATTATACATATTTGAAGTTAAATTTGTAGCCAGAATATCAGTATTGTTTATTGTTAATATTACTGTTCCGTTTGTGTTCTCAACTGTAACATTAAATAATCCCAACCCACTGCCAGATAAACCCTCGCTGTTGTCATAATAATCAGAGAAAACAGGATATGAATCATAAGTATTTATATAAAATATCCCGGAATTTTCATTTCCAATGTCATCAACAATTGATATATTAAGATAATATATAATCCCAGTTTCATCTAAAGGTGTTACATTTGTTATTAATCCTGTAGAACTGTCAATGTTAAAAACAGATGTATCATTTAAAGAATATTGAATATCTGTCAATAAAGTTCCATTTATAAAAGAGCTGTCCTGTTCTATTTCATCCCATGAACTGTTTAAAAGAGTTATTTCAGTAAGATTTATCCAATATTCTCCTATAGATTCTGATATTATTGATTCACTGAATTGTGTATCTACCAAATGTGTAAAATTTCTCAAATTATCAAAAGTAGGGATGGTTGTAGCATTAAATTCAATTAGTGCAAGATTTCCAGAACCAGAGACCCCTGAAGAAGAATTTGTAATGTTGCTTTCCAAATCCCATCTTATACAGGTGTATATATAGCTGTCTGACGTATAAAGAGTAGGACCAGTGCAGAATGTTGCAACTCCCCCATTTTCATTTAGAAAAGTTCCTTCAGTCAAGTTATAAAACTGAAGATTGTCAAAACTGAAAATAAACTCAAAAGAAGAAAGAGATGTAACATCTGTTACATTCACTTCCATTAAGAAAGTATCTCCCTTATTTAGAGTTTGTTCCTGAGGGTTCATTGTAATGCCTGTAGCAATTACAATTGAAGAAAAAAAGATAAGCAGGAGAAGGAATAGAAGATAATGCTTCATTTTACCTCAATACAGTTATTTTTCCTGTATTTTCAAATGTTTTATTTTCTTCAGTATCATTAGCTTTTAATCTGAAAAAATATATTCCTGAAGGAGAAATATTTCCTTCATCATCTTTTCCATCCCATGTTTCAGTATTAATTCCTTTATTATAATCAGATTCTATTGTTCTTATTCTCTGCCCGCTAACATTAAATATATCAAGACGTGCCTCAAGATTTTTCGGAAGAGTAAATTGTATATTAATTATGCTGTTAAAAGGATTTGGATATGGAGGTTTTACACTGAATTCATATGGCTCTTCTGATAAAATGCCTGTTAAGCTATCTGCTCTTATATTCCCTGCTCCTTCTTCATTATTTCTTCCACCTTCCACTGTTCCAGAGGAACCGGCTTCATTTCTTCCTCCTGCAAGACCTGAACCTGCCTCGGCAACACTTAGTTTATATGTCTGTTTGATTAAATTTCCATCTTCATTTTTTTCAATAATTGTCAAATTTGCACTCAGCATTGAATCTGGGATTACTTTCTCTGTTTCTATAGAAACAGCAGGATTTTGATAAAATACTGCTCCCCCATCAATTCTCTTGTCAAACATTTCAATATAAGTTCCGTCAGCAGTTAACACCTTCATTGGTTTTGAATATCCTAAACTGGTTTGTATGTTATCCATTAAGTTTCCTGAGGCTATTTCAAATTCCCCATTTACTAATCCTTCAATATTTTTTAATGAAAAACATCTTATATTCCCGGTTTCAACATCTGAAATAACAGAATAAGTGATTTTTCCTTCATTTTCTGTTTTTACAAAATAAAAAGGACTATCAGACTGAACAGCATTTGCAGTCATTGCTCTTTTCTCTGCACCATAATGTTTTCCGAAATTCAAAATCCATTCACGAAGGTCCCATATTGTTACTCTGTCATCCCATGTTTTTGCATTTGACCCCGGAGCAGGAAAAATATCACTAGGGTCTTTTGCTATATCATAAATATGCGCTGAATCCTGAAACAAACTATCTGCAGGAGCTACATCAATATCACCATAATGCCTTCCAATATTATCCAAAAGATTAATTCCATCAAATTCATCCACATCATTATCTCCATTAAAATCACAATAAGTCGCCTCATCCAGACCATGTTTATCTCTTTTGTAAATAATCAATGTCGGCAGATTACTTCCACGCGCGGATAAAAAGCCTTCTCCAGAAAAGAAAAAACCATACTTTGAAGAATCAGGCCAGAGAGGAAGTCCTCTTATTCTAAACCATTCTCCATCACTATAAAGAGAATCTGGTTGGGGGGTTGTTAAAGATATTCGTGGAGAACTTTCAATTTCTGAAGGACTGTTAAGAGTAGTCCAGTGAGGATTTATCTCTGTAATTATTCTTCCTGCTCCGACAGAAGCCTTTGAAAGATATTGACTCAAAATACCCTCTGACTCTATATTATAATCAATAACTCTATAACAATTTGAAATTCCGGGATAATTTCTCTCATCAAAAGTTATAGAAAAACTGTCGCACCACGCAGGAAATACCCCTCCCATTTCAGTTTTAGAATCACCTAGAGGAAAAACTTTGAAAGCAACATTTCTGTTTGGTTCAAGACTCCTGTAAAATTCTTCTATGTTTTCTTCTGAAGAAACATTATAATGGGGAGTTGAAACAATTGGCTGCAAAAGATTTTCAGCAGGAGGAATTGAATTGGCACTCATATTTCCAAAATAAAGCATTCCAGACAAAGCTGCTAATTTTAACCACTCTTTTTTTCCCATTTTTTACATTATTTAATGTATTTTTAACTTTATAAATATTTTTTATTTTTTCAAATCTATTTTTTGCATTCACGAATAAAATTATCAATTAAATTTCTTATTGAAACAGGTCCGGAAAAAACAGCTATGCCCTTTTTTAAGCCGTTTGTATAATTTACCTCTCCACTGCTAGTTAATATTCCTGCAAGATTATTATCTGATGTAAAAAATGGAATTCCTGAATCTCCATACAAAAAGTTTCTGTTTACAACATACCCCCATTCTTCATTGAATATTCCTTCCTTATTCATAATCTCAACAACCAGCTGACTTCCTCCCAGATTTTGTGTCGGAGAAAATTTCCTGTTCTCACAATAAGCATGAACTGCTTCAGAGCATAACTTTCCTGAAATATAATCTTTATTTGAATATGCTCCTGCCCAAACCTGTTCTCCTTCCAAAAAAGAGGATTTTCCTGTAAGATTAATTGCACTGCATTCAAGTTTGTTTGGATTATTGACTTTTCCGAGAACAATATCACATTTTTCTGAATAAGATAATATTCTGCTGTCCTTTATCTCCCCTGTCTGTGGAGAACAAATTAATACTAATCCTGGCTTATCATTGTTTTTATCAGTAATATGATGTTTAAGAACATGAAATGCAGAAATAAAAAAGCCCTCATCATTTAATAAAAAAGTGCTCCCAAATTCCCCTGATGTAAGATTATAACTTGATTCATTGTTTGAACCGCTGTAAGTCATTGGATAAACAATTTCCAGATGGAAATTTCTGGGAATTGTATTTTGATTAAATGTATAAATATGAGAAGGCCCATCAACCCCTTCGCTTACTATTCTTTCAAGGCTTGCAATATCTTCTTCATTATCAATTGTTTCAACTATGGAATAATCCTTACTCAAACCAGATAAGTCAGATGATTGATTTGGGGTGCAGATTTCAGGAAGAACTAACCCTGCAGACAACGCAATTCCTGCTGCTCCAAGAGCACTGCAAAATTTTCTTCTTGAAATATTTTTTATCACCATCTTTTGCTCTCTTTTTTAACCTCTTATTGTTCTTTAATAAATCTTGTTTATAAGTTTTAATGAGATTTTTTACACTATTTTGGGTAATATCTTTCAGTTCAATTATGCATTTTTTCTGAATTTTTCATAAGAAGGCCGTATATATGTTCTATGAAACTGTAAATTTCTTTCTTCTCTACCTGCTCCTTTTGGAATAAAATGAATTGAATTTTCCTCATTTAATGCCAGACAGAGAATAGGTCCGATAAAAAATTTATAAGCCTGTGCTTTTTCGGCTGCTTTCCTTAAGGAGTTCTTATGGGTTAAAGTATACGGATTAGCAGATAAATCTGAGATTGAGAAAAGAGCAAAGGGATGATTAACCACATGATTAAAATCATCTTCAACAACCATTTTTTTCAAATCATTATAATCTCTTGTTGTCCTGTCATTAAAAAATAAATCAATATTTTCGGGAGTCAAATAAATTATAAAATAATTCTCTTTTTTTGTTGTATTTAACCTTGTAAAATGAACTCTCGGATTGTTGATTCTTCTTCTTACGCAGGTGTAAGGCATTGCACCATCAAGCTTGCCCAATTCTGTCGGAGAAATAGGATAAACTCCATCTTCAAACCACAATCTTTCATTGTCATTAAAAGAATTCCCAGATATCCTTTTTGGTATATCAGAATTAAAGCATAAATCGCCTGCATGGATAATGCCTCTGTGGTTTAAAACAAAAAGCCTTTCAACAACATTTTCCAATTCTCTCACATTTCCGTTCCACTCAAAAGACATTAATTTTTCAATAGCATCATCAGAAAATCCTCCCAGACTGGAATTATGTATTTCATTATATTTTTTAAGAAAATGTTCAGCAATTAATGGAATATCATCACTTCTATCCCTTAATAAAGGAATTGTTACAGGAGCAACGTTTAATCTAAAGTATAAATCTTTTCTAAACTTTCCTGTCTTCATTTTTTCCTCTAATCTATTATTTGTTGCTGTAACAATTCTTACATCAATTTCCTCTGTTTTGTTGCTTCCTATTCTTATAACCTGCTTTTCCTGGATTACCCTTAAAATTTTTGACTGAAGTGGCAGGGGCATATCTCCTATTTCATCCAGAAAAATTGTCCCTCCATTAGCATGCTGAAACTTTCCTTTGGTAGTTTGATATGCCCCTGTAAATGCTCCTTTGACATATCCAAACAATTCACTCTCCAATAATTCAGAAGGAATGCCTGCACAGTTTACAACGACAAATTCATTCTTGCTTCTAAAACGGTCTCCATTATAATGAAGTGCTTTGGCACAAAGCTCTTTTCCTGTTCCTGTCTCCCCTCTCAATAAAACAGTTGTAGGTAATTTTGCAAGATGATTCAAATAATCAAACAGATTTAACATTATTTCTGTTCGTCCAATCATAATTCCTTTTCCTGACTTTATCCTGTATTCAGGCTCAACATAATTATCCAAAACTATCATATTACTCTTTTGTGATAGACTTTTATTTTAAAGATTATTGTATAAAATGTCGTATAAAAAAAAGATGTTATGTAACTAAAAAATGGCAACACCATAGAAACGTTTATAAATATTCAAGAACAGGAAGATAAATGAAGAAAAGACAAGGATTAATTACTTTTTTGACAGCGGCAACATTCGGAGCATATTCATTATTCGGAACAAATGTATCTCATTCTCAGAATTATCAGGATTATAATCCAAATGACCCTGTTTACATGATTCATAAAGGGATAGCTGACAGGGATTCAAGCATATTAAGAGACCCCATACTTAATCACGGAGGTGTTGAAACACTCGTGGCAACTGACGACACAGTTTATGTTGAAAAGAAGATATTTTTTGAAAAAGAAAAAACATCCATAGCAAAAGAAGAAAAATGGTATGACAAGCCTGTTCTTGGAATAAATGGAATAACAGCAAAAAGATTTGGAATTGCATCCTTAATAACTACAGGAGTTTATCTCATATCAGACCAGGTCAGCAAGCATAATGATAAACATCATACTCATAAGCCTCAATCAAATGATGATGAAGAGGGAGTTCAGGGAAATGGAAGAACAGACGAAGGTTCAACAGGAACACCAAATGTTCAGGGAGGAAACAATGGCGGAAGCATGGGAGGAGGAAGGACAGAATGAATAAAAAAACAAAAGAAAAATTAACATTAAAAGAGAGATTAATAAGTGTAGGCATCATTGTTGCAACATTAGCAGGAACATTTGATGGAAATGATGGATGGCCTTTAGTTGGTAATGAAAAATATGGAAATTCTTACGGAATTAATATTGGGTTAATTAATGAGTTTAATAAGGACTCAACATTTTATGGAATTAATATAGGATTTATTAATAAATTTAGAGATGGTTCTAATATTAATGGACTTAATCTGGGGATAGCTAATTATATTGGAGGAGATTGGCGAGGAGGTTCTGATATTAATGGAGTTAGTATATCAGCAGTCAATCATTTTAATGGGGGAAATTTAAATGGATTAACAATGTCGATAATAGACAGTCCGTATGATTCATCTCTTGCTCATTGGGAAAGGTCAAAAATAAATGGAATTAAAATCTCAGGGATAGCTCTTCCATATTCCTCTCAACAATTTCATCCTGTTGTAAATGGGCTTCAAATGGGATTTCTCAATTCTTCCTATGAAGGAAATTCTGTTCAATTAGGAGTTTATAACACTATTAAAAAGAATGATGGAAAAATAAAAAGAGGATTTTTGATAAATCATCATTTCAGAGGAAGAGATAAAAAAGGAGGAAGACAATGACAATAATAAAAGATGCAAGGACTAATGAAGTTTCTTCGGCTCATTCAATAGGTCCATTTGATGAGGGAAAAGAACAACTTGAAGGACAGGGATATAGAATAATCTCGCTTGAGGAAAATGCAGGATTAAGAATGATTTTTGGAATGGCATCAGAAATCTGCAAAACAGGAAACTGGGTCAAAGAAGGAGCAATATATCTCCCTGATAAAAGAATTTTCATAACAAAAAAATCTCCAATAATAACAAATTCAAAGGATGCAGCAAACTGCCACAGGGAATTAAGAGATTTCTACCTTACTCATGAACAGGTTGAACAGGCATTGGAAGATGCAGTGGAAGTTTCTAATTTGATGAATGGAAAATTAGCAATACCCACAAACAGATTTTCAGAGGAGGAAATAACAAATTATGCTTTTGGAAAAATCGCAGGAGAATATGGAAAATTTTTAGAGAATTGCAGCACATATAAACTTTTAAAAGACAATATTATCATGCCAGTATGGTTTGGAAATTCAAATAACAGACCATTCGCAAGGCAGGGATGGTTCCATAGAATTAATGGAAAACAATCTGACCTGTGCTTTGACGACAAATGCCTGCACGGAGCCTATGGAAGAACACGGGGCATAAAAAATCTAAGGAGTAAATCAAAATGAAGAAAATACTAACAGCATTAATCTTTTCAGTTTTGTTTCTTGCAGTTTTGGTATCAGCAACAGTAAATGAGACAAATTATATTTATGACGGATTAATTCTGGAGGATGGAAGTGTTACACAGGGAGTTACTCCTGTAAACCATGTATCTGTTATTGGAAGAGTATGTCTTGACTCTGGATGCACTGCCGCATCATATTTATGGTATGGAGAAAAAAATACAGGAAGCAGCAATTCTATTGTAATCCAATATCCTACTCAACTTCAGAATATAAACGGATACTTAATATATTTTTACAAGACAGGATATATTCCTTATGGAGTAAGAGTTGACTGGCATGGTGAAGGAGATGCAGGAAATTATAATGATTATCTGAGAAAAGTTGAATTAGGTTCTGCAAAAATAAATTATCTTGGTTCAGATGAAGAAATAATTGAAGTTGGAACAAATCTTACTATAGATGCAGAAATCCTTTCGCCAATGGTTTTTGCAAAAGACTGGAACATTCCCCAGGAATTAGAGCCTTTTTACAAAGATGAAGTAAAGTCAAGAATAAATATTACAAATAATGAAACAGGCGTTAGTGTATTTTCAAAAACAAAAACTGTTGAAATGGACTGGTCTTCAGAAAAAGATGTTGAATTCTCATGGATTCCCCAGCAAACAGGAATCTATAAAATAGAATTGACAACAGAAGTTACAGATGATAAATTTCTGGATTCTGACATTGAATCTGAATCATATTACATAAATGTTACAGAAGAAGTCCCTGCAGACATAACTGCTCCGATAGTTACAATAGTTTCCCCGATTGAAGGAGAAACTTACACAACCTCAAGGATAAATATAACAGTTACAACTGACGAAAAAGCAGAGGCAGCGTGGTATTTTGCTGATTCAGATGAAGTTGCTACTTATCTTGAAAATTCCTATCATGGATATACATTTACAGGAGAAATAGAACTCTCAGATGGCAATCACACACTAAAATTCAGGGCAAGAGACAGTTCAGGAAACGTAGCCAATTCAACAAAGGTAAGTTTTACAATAGATACAGGAAATGATAACAATAATAACAACAGCAGTGGGGGAAAAAGCAAGGTAAGACATATTGGAGGAAATGGTGGAGGAATGGATTATGATTTGGATGAAGAAAAATTTTATGAGCAATATGGAAAAACAGCAGAAGCAAATATAATCTACACTAATACAGAATCAGAACAAAAAGATGGATGGAGCATGCCGGTATTTATTCCTTTATTGATAATATTCTGCATTCTTGCAATGGTTGTGGCAATATTCATAGTCCAAAAGGCAGGATAAAATGGATTTTTCTGAAAAAATTAATGAACTTTATTCCAAAATGAATAATGAGATGAAAGAAGGATGCAATCCGATTGTAATAAAAGAATTAAGTGATGAAATGTATGCCACAGTTTTTGAATATCGTAACCATATTATCTGAAAAAAGAAGACAAATCTCAGAAAATATATCCAGACAGAAAAATCCGGGAATTGCAAACATACTGAAAAATATTGAAAAAAGTTATGAAGCAGTAGAACGAATGCTGGCAGGAGAGTTAGAAAATTTAAGAAAATCTATTCTGGAAGAACTTGTATAATTGAAGGATTAATTATCCTCTAACTCTACAGGCTCGTACCCCAAGATCCGCGTCCCAGCCGGACGGACCCCAGCTGCAACCCAGGCCAGACCTGTCATCGCCAGCAACGAACCTGGCGACAGAATTATTATCGCTTCTTGGGTACAAGTAATAAAAATTTCCAGACGCAACTTTTTTTGTTGGGAATCCCTGTTCTGTCGGGTTGCTTAACCAGCTTTCAAGAGAAATTTTCCTGTCTTCCATTAAAGTATTTCTGTCAAGAGGTTCTGAACTTTGAGGAATTAGATTTCCATTTGAATCCAAAACATGATTATAGTTTATATGTAAGTTTCTTTTCTTTACCTTGAAATCAGCATCAAGCCATTCCGCTCTCCGCGGGCTTCTCACTGCTGTAATGTCTTCATAAATATCTGAATTATTTTCTCTCACATATTTTAAGAATTCAACAAACTCAGGGACTGTAAGCATTCTTTCCCCATTCCCTTGAAGTTGTTTATGTGCTTCAAACCAGTTTGCACCTTGAAGCGTTCTTTCTTTCGCAACATAAAGATTTATTGAAGGAACATAGATAAAATTATTATTAGATTTATTCAAATCAGTCAAGTTAAAGCCCAATTCTCTAAGCACTTTAGCTTTTTCTACTGACGTTTCTATCTGGTATATAGGTGCCATATCTTTTTTAAAAATTTAAAGTTTATAAATATTATTACAATGTTATCATTAAATAAATGTAACAATTATTCATAATCTGTGATATTGGAAGGCATTCTCATTCCTCTTCCGCTTTTATCCCCGGATGAAGCAATTACATCGTCAATCCTTAAAATCATTATAGCAACATCTGTAGCAGAACTTATTGCCTGAGTTTTGATTTTCAATGGCTCGATTATCTTTGAGTTAAGGGAATTTTCAATGTTGTTATTAAATAAATTCAATCCCGCATTTCTCTCTCCGGAGTCATGCCTTGACCTCAACTCAGTCAAAACATCTATGGGGTCCATTCCGGCATTTTCAGCTAAAGTAGACGGAATGGTTTCAAGAGCATTTGCAAATTCCTCAACTGCAAGCTGTTCTCTCCCGCTAAGTCCCTGTGAAAACTCTCTCAGCTTTCTTGATAATTCAATTTCAATTGCACCGCCTCCGGGAACCACTAATCCATTTCTCAATGAAGATATAACATCTCCAAGTCCGTCTTTTATGGCTCTTTCAATTTCATCAATAACATGTCCTGTTCCCCCATGGATTAATATTGTTAAAGCTCTTGGATTCTCGCATCCTGTTATATAAGTAAGAGTGTCTTCTCCGTGTATAATTTCTTCAACTTTTTTGGCGCTTCCCATTTCAGAAGAGCTGAGTTCATTCAGATTGCTGACTATTTTTCCGTTTGTTGCTTTTGCAAGCTTTTCCATGTCACTTTTGGCAACTCTCCTGCATGAATAAATACCTGCCTTTGTCAAAAGATACTGGGCAAAATCATCAATCCCTTTCTGGCAGAAAACAACATTTGCTCCGGACATCTTAATCTTTTCAATCATGTTTCTTATTGTTCTTTCTTCTCTCTCAATAAATCCCTGAAGCTGTTCAGGAGTTGATATTGAAACCTTTGTGTCTATCTCAGGATTTTTTATTTCAAGAGGAAAATCAATAAGAGCAATTCTTGCATTTTCCACAAAAGAAGGCATATCCTGATTTAATCTTTCCTTGTCAAGGACAATTCCGGATATTAATTCTGTATCTTTAATTCCGTCTCCCTTGGACTTTTCTATTTTAATATTGTCTATATTGACTTTTCCGTTAGACTGAACCTGTTTTACAGCCTTTACAATTATTTCTGAAAATTTCTCCTTTGCATCTTCTGCACCCTTTCCGGTCATTGCAGTCATTGCAACCTGTTTTAAAACATCTTCATTGTCAGGGGTTATTTTTAATGCCAAATCATTAAGTATCTCCTGGGCTTTTTCAGAAGCAAGCCGGTATCCTTTTGTTATAACAGTCGGATGAATTTTTTGGTCGAGAAGTTTTTCTGCATTTTCAAGAAGTTTTCCTGCAATCATTACAGCAGTTGTAGTTCCGTCACCCACTTCTGTTTCCTGAGTTTTGGCAATTTCTACCATCATCTTTGCAGCAGGGTGTTCAATCTGCATTTCCTCAAGAATTGTAACTCCGTCATTTGTAACAATTATTTCTCCTGTTGGTGAAACAAGCATTTTGTCCATTCCCTTGGGTCCCAGAGTCGTTTTTACTATTTCAGCAACCATTCTTGCTGCAAGAATGTTATTTCTCTGTGCATCCTTCCCCAAAATTCTCTGAACATCCTCAGGCATAAGAACTACCGGTTTTTCAGCCATAAAGATTTTTCTTAAACTTCACTTATAAACTTTATTCAAATATAGAACATATTTCAGAGTGGTAACCAAACTTTAAAAGTAGAAAGTTTTTGTTAAATTATGAAAAATATACTTGTGTCAGATATAATGACAAGAAATCCCGAAATAATAAAGCCCGACACAACTATTCTTGATTGCGCCAAGAAAATGGTGCAGAAAAGGATAAGAAGCCTTGTTATAGTTGATGGAAATAAACTTGTAGGTTTCATTTCTCAGAGGGATGTTTTATGGGCAATGATAAAAAAATCAAAAAAAGATATCTCCAAGATAAAAGCAATTGACATAGGAGTAAAGAAAGTTACCACAATAAAGCCCGATGCAACCCTTGAAGAAGCCCTTAAAAAAATGAAAAAGACAAAATTCAGAAGGCTTCCTGTTGTTTATAACAAAGAACTTGTGGGAATTGTAACCATGAGAGATATCCTTTCATTTCATCCTGAATTCTATCCCGAACTTGACGAAATGGAAAAGATAAGAGAAGAAACAGAGAAACTAAAAAGAATAAAAAAAGCAAAAAACAGGGAATTCATGCATGAAGGTGAATGTGAGGAATGCGGAGCAACAGACATTCTCCAGAAAATAGACGGAAGACTGCTATGCAGTTCATGCGCTTCATCTATGTAATTATCAAAACATGCCGGCAACCTTTAATACGATAATTGTATAAAGAATAAGAACCAGCAGAAAAAAAGACATTATTAATATAAAAATATCCCTGTGTTTTTTAGATTTTACAGATAAATATGCAGAGATAACTATTCCAAAAAGAAACAAAACATATCTTATTTTAAGTCCTAAAGGTATCTCATTAAAAGTCTGTATGAATTTATTTATCATCTATTAGAGGGTAAAAAATTGTTTAATAATTTTACTGCATTCTAAAAGTTTAGTTAAATATTTAAACTAAATTCCTGTCTTATAATTATAAATTAAAATATTTGATTAATATATAAAATGTCTGAAAAAGAGGAAATATTCAGCAGTAAGATAAAATATGATGGCATCTTATCATTCAAGGATTTCTATAAATTTTGTTATGACTGGCTGAAAGAGGAGGAAGGATATGATGTAATTGAAGACAAATACAAGGAAAAATTGAGTGGCAATGAAAAAGGGATAGAAATTGAATGGACTGCAACAAAAAAGATAACAGATTATTTCAAATTCCAGATTAAAGTAAAATTCAAGATAGACCGGCTGAAAGATGTTGAAATAAACAATGAAGGTGCAAAGATAAAAACAAACCAGGGAGGAGTTGAGACAGGAGTGAAGGGAACATTAATCAGGGATTATGAGGGAAAATTCGAAAAAAATTCATTCCAGAAATTTTTAAGGGGAATATATGAAAAATGGGTAATTGCCTCAAGAGTGGAGCAGTTTGAGGACAAGCTTGTGGGAAACTGCGATGAATTCTTAAATCAGGCAAAAGCATATCTTGATTTAGAAGGGAAAAAATAGACTATATAAGTTATTATCAAAATATTTAAATAGAACATCAGGATGATTTTTTCATGAAAAGGAGAATTTTAGCATTTTTGACATTTTTTTTGCTTATATTGGTTGTTTTCCCCACAATATCTGCCATGAACATAAAAGTGGAAAAGATAAGCAGGGAGGAAACAATTGTTCCTGGAATCAACACTCCCGCATTGCTGGAAATTGAAGTTACAAATTCAGGCTCTTCAGACAGTTTTAAAATTGACAGTGTTCCTGGATTTTTTATATTAAATCCTGTTGAAACAGAGATAGGGAAAGGCGAAACAAAAAATGTGGAAATAAAAATATATGCCAGAGATGATTTCAGCTATACAAAACCATTCTATACCCTTCAATACACTATAACTGCTGGCGACAGCTCAAGCCAGAAATATGAGACAGACATAAAGGTAATTGATTTAAAAAATGTGTTTGAAGTTTCTTCTGACAATATAGACCCTGATGCAACTGCTGTAAATGTATATATAAAAAACAAGGAGAATCTTAACCTTAATAATGTAAAAGCAAAAATCTCGTCAGGATTTTTTGAGTTTGAAAAACAATTTTCATTAAAGCCAAAAGAAGAAAAATCATTTACAGTTGAATTAAACAAAGAGGATTTCCGGGAAATGACTGCAGGATTCTATACAATTAAGGCAGATATAGAAACAGGGGGCCAGAAAATTGTATCTGAAGGAACATTAAAGTTCATTGAAAAAACCCTGATAACATCATCAAAGAAAGATTATGGATTTTTCATACTTACAAATATTATCACAAAAACTAATGATGGAAATATTATTGCAGACTCAAACACAACAATAAAAAAGAATGTAATTTCGAGGCTTTTCACAAGCTTTAGCCCTGAGCCTGATACAGTAGACAGAGAGGGGTTTGATATTTATTATACATGGAACAAGGATGTAATGCCGGGACAAAAGCTGGATATAATAATAAAAACAAACTGGCTTATTCCTTTTCTGATAATCTTTTTTGTAATAGTAATTGTCATATTTGCAAAGAATTATTCAAAGACAAATCTTATTATAAAGAAAAAAGTAACATTTGTAAATGCAAAAGGCGGGGAGTTCGCACTGAAAGTCTCTCTTCTTGTCAGTGCAAAAAAGCACACAGAAAGAATAAGCATAATTGACAGATTGCCTCTTATGGTAAAGCTTCATGAAAAATTTGCAGGAGAGCATCCTTCAAAGATAGATGAAAAAAACAGAAGGCTTGAATGGGAAATAAGCAATCTGGAAAAAGGAGAAGTAAGAGTTATGTCATATATAATTTACTCAAAAGTGGGAGTGCTTGGAAAATTCTCTCTGCCAACAGCAACAGCAGTTTATGAATCAGAAGGAAAAATTGAAGAAGCGGTATCAAACAGGGCATTCTTTATTTCAGAGCAGAGAAAGGGCCAGTTAGAAGAAGATTAAAAAAATTATTAATTAATATAATTATAACTTAATTAAAAATACTTCTGTAATTAATCATAATCTTTAAAAAGAATTCAGTTCTTTTTACTTAATCCCTCCATAGCTCAGTGGTTAGAGCGCCTGGCTGTAGGTAATACCTAAGGTGGATATTCTCTTTTGAGATAAAAATGAAACCCCAAAAGCCAAGCAGAACCCGGGAGATCCCCAGTTCGAATCTGGGTGGAGGGATATTTTATTTTTCCGACACAAATATTTAAAAACTAATATTCTCTTAAAAATTCAACAAAAACGAGGTAGAAACTAATGGATAGTTCAAGATATCCAGAAGATGATATAGATTTTGACGAGGAAAGTTCTTCTTTCAGTGAACTTGACCTGGATGAAGAAGAGTTTTAATTTTTTATTTTTTAATTTCCCTTTTTTTTCTTTATTTTTTTAATTCAAGAGTTATTTCGTTATTTTCTTCAAATATTTCCTGAAAAGGATAATCTATAATAAAAGTAATGTTATTTGGATTTCTTTTTGATACCCATACATTTTTTAGATTGATTTCAACCCCAACTCCGATATTCAGGGGCTCAAGATTTAATATCTTAATTACTTCATCATCTGCATAGATATAAACATCTCCTTTCTCTGATTTTTTAAGTCCGTTATTTCTGATACTTATTATCCCATTGAAATATCTGCCTTCGATATTTGCTGAAGCATTTTCAAAAGCCAAATCAGGATATGATGGAGTTTCATACAATTTGTTTATCAAATCTAAAAGGTCATTTCCTATGGTCTGTCCGCAATTGCTTACAGGATACATTATATTTTCCTCGTTCTGTGAATGTTCAAAACCAAGAGTATGAAGAAGCTCATGAATTGCAACATTTGGTTCAGGGCAATTGGAGTCCCTTATAAGAAGGATTTTTCCTTTCATGATTACATTAAATAAATCTGTGGTTGTAATATTTGTCGGTCCTCCTTCCCCTGCTATGAATAATCCCCCTTCATTTTTTACCTCATCATTGCAGGTGATATAAAGTTCCTCCTCTGATTGCACGGGAACAAAACCCAGAATTGTTTTTTCAGATAAAACTGAAAATGCCTCCTGCATGTCATTTTGTCTCTTAAGAGGGCAGTTATCAATCCTGTAAGTTATTGTTGATGATGAAAATCTCATATTAGGATAAAATTGCATTTCTTCTGAACCAGATATGCTAAAATTGGAATTTCCTGTTTTATTCCCAAAGTCCATCTTTTGCAGAGGATTAAACCAGTAAAATATTATTAGAATTGTTATAAGAAGTATGCTTAATACTGTAAAAAAAGATTTCCACCCCATCTCATTAAAAGAAAAAGATTGTATATAAATATTATTAAAAAAAAGAAAAAAAGAAAATAAAAAATTTGTTTATTGAGCAGCTTCAGTTGTTTCCGAAGCTTCTTCAGAAGATTCTTCTTCTGAATTTTCTCCTTCAGTTGTCTCTGCCTCAGGAGATTCAGGTGCCTGTTCTGAAACTTCCTGTGCTTCAGGAGCATCTGAATTTGAAGTTTGATTCATTTCGTCTTCAGTCATTTTTTAAACCTCTAATTTAACTAATCAAAGAAGTGAAAAATGTCTTTTAAAGCTTTTGAAAATTAAGAATTACTCATGAGTTAAGATTAATCATTGTCTTTTTCCAATTCTTCAAGTTCTTTTTTATCTTCCTCAAGTTTCTTTCTGACTTCCTCTATTTTATCCTTATTTTTTATCTTGTTAATCTCCTGCTGGGCATGTGCTATCTGTGCCTGCAATTCAGTAATTCTCTGGCTGTCCTCTTCAGAATTAACTTTTTCTTTTTGAACATCAGATAATTTCTTAACTTTTATATCCTCATTTGAATGATTTTTTTTCATGTTTATAGAAAAAAATATTATTGCTCCGAATAAAACTACTGCTCCAAAAAGATAAAAGAGGATTCTTTTGTTTTCTTTTAAGACAGATATTACTTTTCCGGTAGGAAGAAAACTTTTGCTGGAATTTTCTGTTTCAGCTGTTTCTTCTGGTTCTTCAGCAGACTCATCAGAAAGCAAATCATTCTCTGATTCATTAACAGAAGAATTCTGAATAATAGTTTCCTCTGGTTCCACTACAGGAGCTTCAATCATGTCAATAATTATAGTTCCTCCCGCAATCCGGTCCTCATAATCTCCGGAATCCGCTATTTTTCCGTTTTTTCTTGCAGTAATAGAAAAACTCAATCTTGGAGCATCAGAAGAAACCGAAAAAGTTGCATAGCCATCAGTGTCAGAATTAACACTAAGAAAGGTTATTTCTTTATTTTCTTCTATTGGATTTTTTACATAAACAGATAAATTGTGCTCAGGTTCTGTGTGAACTGTTACCTCGCTTACCAGAGCAGAGACTAAGGGAAACACTAAAAAAAACAAAAGCGCAAAACATAAAATTTTTTTCACCATCTTTTTTTACTCTTTTTATAATAAATCTTTCAAAGAAATATAATTTATAAATTTTTTTATAATTTATCATGCAGCTTTCAGAATGAATAAAACCCAAAAAACAATTTTATACTGAGAAAATTAACAGAAATTATGGGTGGAAGGAAAAAAACCGAAGTTCTATTCCTTCCTGCCTAACCGAAGTTAGACAATCTAACCGAAGTTAGACAAACGTACGTATGAAAAAGGCTTTATATATTTTTCGATATGCTATATTTGAATATAATATTCTTTTAATTTTCCAAGCAGCATTTCAGACCAGAATTTTTTGCCTCAGACATTCTTATTATCTAAATTAGTAACGGTGTCTTAATTTCTTTGAAAATTGCGGATTATAATTTTTTCTTTTTTTATTTGAATTTCTTCCTGAATTTGTTCTGCTTAAATTTCCATTTGAACTTCTCCTGCCCCCATTATTTCTTTCAGGTCTTCTGCCAAAATCCTGTCTCTTCGGACCTCTGTCAAATCTGTTATTACTTCTTCTTGAGTCCATCCTTATTCTGACAATTTCAATTTCAGGCAATTCTGTAAAGGTTATCTTAACTTCTTCTGATTGGGTTAAAGTTCCAAAATTCTCATAATCTCTGCTGGCCAGGATAGTTATCGCTTTTCCCTCTTTCCCTGCTCTTGCAGTTCTTCCTATTCTATGAGTGTAATCTTTTGGGTCCTTTGAGACATCATAATTATAGACATGGCTCACATTATCAATATCCAGTCCCCGTGCAGCAACATCTGTGCAGACTAAAACATCTGTAAATTTTTTCTTGAATTCATTTAAAACATTTAGTCTCTTTTTCTGGTCAAGGCCTCCATGAATGGCTTTTGCCTTGACACCAGCCATGATTAAATTATCAGTAACAAAGTCTACATTTCTCCGCGTATTGCAGAAAACCAAAACAAGGTTTGATTTTTCCTGTTTTAATAAATGTACCAGTAAGGAGAATTTCCTGGAATCAGGAACATCATAATAAATCTGTTCCAGTTTTGAGGGATCAACATAGGACTGCACAGATATTTCTATGGGATTTTTTGTATATTTTTTTGATAAATAGTCAATCCCCTGGGAAATTGTGGCTGAAAACATCATTGTCTGCCTGTTTTCCGGGCATTCATTAATTATCCTTTCAACATCCCTGCTAAAGCCCATATCAAACATTCTGTCAACCTCATCCAGAACAAGAAATTTAACATGGTCTAATCTTAGTGTTCCTCTGTTTATATGGTCTATAATTCTTCCCGGAGTTCCAACAATGATATCTGCTGTAGAAATTTTTCTTGTCTGGGGTTCAATATTTACTCCGCCATAAACTGCCAAAACATTAAGTCTTTTATTTTTTCCAAAGTTTCTTATGGACATTGCAACCTGTTCGGCAAGTTCTCTTGTCGGAGTCAATACCAGTGCCTGAATATTCATATTTGGTTTCAGATTTTCAATAATTGCAGATGCAAAAGCCAGTGTTTTTCCGCTTCCTGTTGCAGAACCGCCTATGATATCCTTTCCGGCTAGTGCTAAAGGTATTGCTTTCTCCTGAATTTCAGATGGTTCTTTAAAATTAAACTGTTTTAGCACATCTGTTAATTCTCTGCTTAGTCCTAAGTTTGTGAACTTTTCCATTTTAAATTTTAGTCAATAATGACAACTAACAAAATAATCTTCAAGAAATATTTCTTGAGCGCAAGTCATTCGAAACATTTTTACTGCTCAAGACTTACTAACACTTTTGTTATATAATTATCAATTTTGATGGTTTATAAGCCTATGGGTTGATGTTTTAAGACATTAATTTAGATTATATTTCTTCTTAAGTTCACTTACTTGTTTTAGCAACCTATCAAGGTCTACACATGAATAGGTCTTCTCCCTTTTCATTTTCTTCCAGGTAGTCTCTAAAGAATCCAATAATGATTTCATACCTGACCCAATAAGAGACACAATTGTAGTTGTTTTTGTGGTATTAGTTATATTTGAAAGTTCTTCAATAAATCTAAGCGTATCTACATCTAAATTTAAGGATATCTTTTCTGTTTTAAGGTTCTTCAAAGATTCTTCTGCCAAATTTCCTTTCATTGTTCTTTTCTCCAATATTTAATTAAGTATTCCTTTTAGAATACATATGTATTACATTTGTAATATTTATAAACCTTTCCTTTTTCAATCAAACCATTCCAACTTATTAATGCTTCTCCATCTGCCAGTTATTAAGGATTTCTCTTGCAGTTCTGTCAGAATTAACCTCGCCACCTTTTTTCAGGAAACCCCTTTTTCTTCCGATAATTTCAATTAAATCATCTTCATTTTCAAATTTAATTTTATAAATTTTTTCCAGGTCTTTTTTATAGATTGCAACAAGTTTATTGAGCGCAAACTCAGGATTTTTAATCTGATTAGGGGACCTGCCCCCAACATGAACATTTCTTGCAATCTTTTCCTCATTTGTAAGGGAATATTCATCAGCAGGAATAACTCCGGGGGAATCCAGCAAATGTATTCCTTCAGTAAGCCTGAATTTCTGAATCCCTTTTGTAAAGCCGGCATCTGACCCGGTCTTCGCGGAATTTTTTCCGATTAAAAGGTTAATCAAAGAGCTTTTCCCGGTATTTGGATATCCAATAATCCCAACCTGGATGCGGTTGTATTCTCCAGTCTTTCTGATTTTTGCTGATTCTTCCTTGATTTTATTCCTCAATTCAGATATGCCTCTTCTATTTTTGCATGAAACAAAAACCTGGGGGTTCAGCCCACAAATTCTCTTCTCAGCAAGATCAGATTTATTTAAAACATATATTATTTTCTTGCCTCTGTCCTTAATCAGCTTCTCAATCTCCCTATTCTGCATTTCTTTTGGAAATCTGGCATCAAGAATCTCCAAAACAATGTCTGAGGTTTCGATTATCTTTCTCAGAAGCAAAGGATATTTGCCCCGCTGTTTCTTGATATTCTTTAATGTTTTTGTAGAACGAACCTGTCGTTTTGATGTCATAAAATGTTAAAGAATGAGAGGTTTATTAAGTGAACGCCCCGACCGCACTTCACAAAACCGAAAAGGGCTTCGCCATGCAATATTATATGTATAAGAAACCATGTATTGTTTATAAATATTTCTCTTGCCCTAATATTGATAATTGCCTATTTATTTCTTTGCCTTTTTCATTGATCCAGTAATATCTTTTTCTCCCCATCATTTCGGTTTCCATTAATTTCTTCTCAACAAGTTCATTGAGTATTTTTTTCATGCTTATCCGGGTGAATCTCGGATTATAACGAGACGCACGCATTCTAATTTCTTCCGAAGTCCTTTTAGCAGCATCCATAGAATTAATGACTATCAGACGTTGTTTCGGACTCGCAAACAACCATCCAATAATATCCCAGTAAAATACTTTTCGCGAAATTGGAGCCTTTATTATACGCCTCGCTTTTTCAGTCAATGTATAGAGCTTGCCCTTTGTCGCGTTTGGATTAAGAAGGATTAGAAGACGTTTATTTTGAAGTGTCTTAAGTCTGAGCTTTGGAATACCAAGTTCACGTTCAACACTTCTCGGAGTTCTCGGGGTAATAAATGCATGGAGTATAGACTGTACGCGAGGGTGATGGGGCCAAGAGTTCTTTTTTTTCATCAAAAAGAAGTAGTAACTTTTTTTTATTAGTCTTGTACAACAATTCGGATACGTTTTATTTCTATTTCCTACGTTTCATTACCCCCTCTCCTCCTATTGGAAATAAAACTAAGCAATTGTAATTGCTCAAAAAACATCCCTGAAATAAAATACATAATAAAACAAAACCTAACCCCACTTACTAATTCTCCAGACACATAAAATCCATTTCTCAGAAATGATCGTGTCACCTCAATACATATAACTGCTGATTGCAAATATGAAATAATGTGTTAACCACATCACTAACTAATCTCTCCCTTTGGATGAGATTCTTTGTATACCCTTAAAGCGTGATTTCCCAGCTTCACGCTTTCATTTTACTACGCACGTAATAAATAAAAAACATTGATGCAGAACCCTGCCTCATTCTCTCTGAGCGCGCCGTCACTGAACAATCGAAGGGCGCGCTCATTCCACTAATGGAAAAACTTAAAATGGAGGTTGAGCAAATCGAAACCTCTTTTATGTTTTTCTATTGATTTCTTTTGTTGGCTTCTCTTATTAATACATAATTGTTTAAAAATATTTTTAACCATTCCCCGGTTAATCAAATTAAAAGAAAAACTATGCCCCACTTCGTGAGACATAGTCAATAAATCAATTTATAAATACAGGTTGCTACTCTTCATCGCTAGGCCTGCTGCCCAACTGCTCGAATGCCTTGTCAAGCAACTCTGACGCCTCTGCCTTGGTAATGTCTTCTTTGAAGTCAACCCCGAAATTGTTCAACGCATTCTTCTGCTTGGTAGTTGCTGGTATATTGCCGTTTTGTCTTTTTCCGGTATATCTGTTTGCAAATCCATTAGTCGCTCGTGCATCCTGAAACATTGCAGCGCGCCGGTCTTTACCTGCTTCTTGTAAAATAACCTGCGCTGTCTGCACCGCTGTTTCAGGTATCATGTCATCCCGCTCTTTCAGTTCATAAAAGATATGCGTGAACTGCTCTATCATGTCTGCAATTTCCATGTTCTTTTTTACCTCCTTTCAATTGTATGAAAATGATTTGTTTGCTATCTGCTTTAAAAATGAAATTAAAAAAAATATACACATTTATGAAATCACGCTGATACTGATTGATTCACATCATTATCTTTTTTATCAGCACCCTGTAAGGCGTTTATCACGTCGTTGATAAGGCTCAAATTCTGGCCGTGTGATTCCAATAGTACCCTGATGTCAAACGGCTTCAGCTTTTCCCATTTGTCGATATGCTCCTGATAAGAAGGATATTCTTTCAGATTATCTTTTAAATAATCCATTCTGTCTTTCCTGTCCTTCTCTGTGAAAAAGTAATCGCCCTCGTCATGAATTTCAAGGCTGTCAAGATATCTCAGTTTTATCATGCACAGAGTTTTGATTATCCATACATGAAACCTTATATTCGGCTCTGCTTCTTTCTTGCTGAATATCTGAGTTTTTGTGAAATTTCTCCATTCATATCTTTTTGTAAAGGGATTAAAGAAAAACCCGCAACAGAAACTCTCTGACATATATTCGCCGTTGATTTTATTGCTCACTATCACTTCACGAATTGTGCTAGGTTTTGCATTGTCTGTTTTATCTTCAGAAAAGCTAAACCACTTATGAGATACTTTCCCTTTTTCATCGTAAACTTTCATTTCCTCGACATATCCATCTCTGGCGTTGATGCTTATTTCATAGCCTGCCTGTTTCGCTTCCTCCTGGACAAATTCAAGAACTTTTGGGATAAGATAGCCATCCTTAAATCTGACATGCGCCTCGTAGTGAATTGTTATACCCATTTCATGTTATACCCCCTTTCATCTGTATTCAGTAACTCAAAGAAAAACGATAAACCCATATTCATTCAGCATGAGCTTAACCTTCACCGTGAGTTCTATTGTGATAACAATTATCGGAGAAAGAATTCTGTTATCCCATGAAGTTTGCATATGCAAACCAAACAACTTACATAGGGACAGGAAGGGAGCCCATGTATGTTTTTTGCCTTGAAATCAGAGCGAGGCGGAGTCAGCGAAGCCTCCTCGATGAAAGGTTCATTCAGCGCTCAGAATTCTTTCGGGTTTTTGAGGAGATGGCCTGCGGAATGCGGACATCGGGCTTTTTACAGAAAAAGCTAAAGAAGGAAAATTAGAAGTAATATGTAAACCAATATAACAAATAATACTTGACAATACGCCCATGTCATAATTATTTATCCTTCAATTAGTTGCGAGATATAGTAATCACTTTATTTCTATTATGACACCCATCTTATATTATTTTACGGCACTTGATGTGATATTTAAAGCAATTACAAATGGAGGTGTAACAATGTCTGAAAGCAAATCACATAAAGACACTGCAAATAGAATCGCGAAAAAGTTAGGAGCCGAATACAATTCAAACAAAGGCCCAGATATTGTTACTCCAAAAATCGCAGTGGAGGTCGGGCAGAAAGATTCGCTCAAGGATGATATTCGGCAACTACAAGGATTCCAGAAGCCTGTGTATATTGCAGCCCCGAATAAAGAAACACTGGATAAAGCACTCGAACTTACTCAAGATCTGACTGTTGGTGTGATGGACAAAACAGGAAAGGTTATTAAAAAATCCACAAGAGGGTAAAGGAGAATCACAATGCCAAGAACAGGTGAAAAGCCAGGAAAAGGGACTTACAGATGTACGAAGTGCGGGCAACTCGTAACACTCGATGATTTGTAAGAGGGCATTGAAATATTATTACTGTTACTGTTTTTGATTTAACGAAGGGGGTTAATATAATTTAATCACAGAAGGAGGTATTATGCCTGAATATAGAAAGAAAAAGGGGAGCGATACATGGCACTGGTGTAAAAATTGTTCCAACTGGCCAACTTCAAATTACGATGTAATTTATACAAAACCAACTTCTGGTGAATTGGATAACGAATGTAAGGCAAAAGAAAAAGCTGGAACTTGTAAGAACTAATTACTCATCAACCCCCTTCACCATTTTTATACTTATCCACAAATCGATATTGGGAATGGAATTATTTCTCGCGCAATTAATATTGCCAATGTAAAACCTAAAATAAATGCAATAAAAATTGCCAACAATATTGGCGAATATCCTCTTCTGTTCATCATCTATATAGGATTTATCAACTTATAAATCTATCGCCATATCCTACTGCGGAGGGAAAACATGAAAAGCATAGTTACAGGTTTGATTGCAATAATCGTATTTGTTTTACGAGTTATAATAGCATTGTGTATATTTATTATTGATCATCTGTTTGGGATGATTGCAGGTGCATTTTTAGGATTATTTAAAGGATTAAGCGGTCTATTTGGTATGGGTTTGAGATCATTTGCCGTAAGTTTAGTTAAAAAAACATGAACCAATAATGCAAGTCAAGCAGAATATTTTGGTTATCAAGAAAGGAGCTCAAACGAAGGCCTTTGGGGAAGCTGCTGACCCAAACGAGAATACAACTTTTAGGCGTATAATCGTCGATAATGACTACTTTAAAGGAGAATTCTTATGCCCAAAACAGGCGAAAAACCAGGAAAAGGAACTTACAGATGCACCAAGTGCGGGCAGCTTGTAACACTCGATGACTGGGATGATGTTCTTCCTCCTTGCCCCAAATGCAGTAATACTGAATTTGTAAGGGTTTATTAAAAAATTTCTACCACGGCGATTTGGGCCACATAAAAGTTAACCTTAGGTGTTTTATTAGTGATATTTTTTGAGAATCCACGATGAATAGTGAAATCGTCAGTAAGAAAACTCGAAATGAATTTCGTGAATTCCTCGTTGGTTGGACACTTCGAGAAATTGAGATGGAATTTAGTGCTGTTTATATAGATTGTGACCGGCATTATGACCCTCAACTCTCCGGACAGAGGCGTTCTCTAGTTGAACAATACTACCATACGCTCGATTTCGCAAATCTATCGCACATCCGACGCCTGTTGGTTGCGTATGAAAATATTCTATACAGTGCAGAACAGAGATTGTCCGGCTTATATGATAAGACATTAGCCGAACAATCAATATTAAATCTCGTTTCATATCTTAAGAAGGACGGATTTAAGTATTATAACGGGAAAATAACACCTATTACACCAGAAGCTCGGCAAATATTTGAAGACTCTCTTTCAGGTCATACAATCTCGGAAGTAACCCGACGTAATATTTTTGATGCCCTGAGAAAGTTACCAAACTTTATGTGGTCAGGCCGCCTTTCGGAAAATGATTTTCTCTCCCGTCTGTATGATATAGATAGCATGCCTTCTCAAGACCACCGGTTTAAAACAGCGATGGAAGACATCTGGCAACACCGTATTAACAATCCTGAAGATTGGCCGGATGATTGGATTTTCAATGATCCGCGCTTTGACTTATTACATGCATCAGATGAGGTTTTTCTGCGCTTCCTTTGTGAGATGCTTCATCCTGTCGTGCGACCTATTAATCAAGATGTTGTTAAAATACGAGATAGTATTAACGAGCATCTATCAACCGATGGATGGGAGATAACTGCTTGTACTCAGATATCTGGTAAACCGGTTTATGCTGCACGTCGTAAGATTATAGATGGTAGTCTTGCCTTAGGATCAGTGAAACCAATTATTGAAGTTTTAAACGCCGAATATATAACACAACAGATGACACGTATGGAGGCGTCAATCGTTTCGGATCCAGAACTAGCAATTGGAACCGCAAAAGAATTCATTGAAACTATTAGCAAGACCATACTCCTTGAATGCGGTGAATCAGTGCCTGCAAATGCTAACTTGCCACAACTGGTAAAACAGGTACGCAATAAACTCGAACTGCTTCCTGAAAACATATCTGATAAGGCAAAAGGTGCCGAGATAATTAAACGCATTCTCAGTAACCTTGGGACTGTGACACAAGGCCTTGCCGAACTCCGAGGACTCTACGGTTCTGGGCATGGAAAAAATGCGAAGGTCAAGGGTTTACAGACAAGACACGCTAGACTGGCAGTAAACGCGGCATGTACACTTGCGGTGTTCCTCTTCGAAACCTATCAAGAGCGGAAGAGGAACTAAACAATGGCAATACAAACCGGAACTAATATAAAGCGCATCCGGCGCATCGGATCAGTGAAACAAGAGTTACTAAAAAAATCGCGAGAATCTGCTTTGGCGGCGGTTCAAATTTTCAACAATCCCAATATCAGTTTTAAATCAGAAATATACATCGTACTCATGCATATCGCTTGGACTTATCTGTTGCACGCATATTATAGAAGCAAAGGGATAGATTATCGTTATTGGGATTTAAAGAATAAACGCCGCAGATTTGATCGGACTAAAAACGGAGCTTATAAGTTTTGGGAACTCGAAAGATGCTTGAATAATGAACATTCTCCTATTGACAAGGATACTGCAAACAATCTGCGATTTTTAATTGGGATCAGACATGAAATAGAGCATCAAATGACATCCCGAATAGATGACACATTAAGTGCAAAATTCCAAGCATGTTGCCTAAATTATAATGAATATATAAAAAAACTTTTTGGAGTAAAAAACGGAATTGATAAACAGCTTTCAGTTAGCCTTCAATTCTCTTCGATAAGCCAAGAGCAGTTGGATGTTCTTCCTTCAATTGATCAATTGCCATCATATATTCGATCATTTATTGAGGGATTTGAGGGGCGGCTTACCGATGATGAGTATAATAATTCAAAGTTTGCGTATCGAGTACTATTCGTAGCTAAAACAGCCAATAGAAAAGGACAAGCTGATCAGGTAATCGAATTTGTGAAAGCTGATTCAGAATTCGCACAAAAAGTTAATAAGGCTTATACAGTCATAAAAGAGACTGAGAAGCCAAAGTATTTGCCAGGTGAAATTGTTAATCTTATGAAACAAGAAGGTTATAAAGAATACAACATTTCTTTACACACAAAATTATGGCAAAGTCGTGATGCGAGAAATCCTGCTAAAGGGTTTGGAGTGCTAGTAGCCAAAACATGGTATTGGTATGAGAATTGGGTTGAACAAGTCCGACAACATTGCGTCAAGAATGCCGGACTTTATAAATAGTTACTAAAATTCGTGACGGAAGGAGATATTATGTTAGCCATATTGGAGTCTTTGAAGGACGGCTCGACTGAAATTGGACCGATGTACAAGAAGTGTGTCGAGATGTGGTCTGATATCCTTGACGACGCAGAGAATCTTACCGTTGATGAACTAGGTGAAAGACTCGGACATTTCCAAATGAAGATTGAAATTGCTTGTGGGATAGATAGATATCTTGGAAAATCTATTATGGCTGTAAGTGGTTTTTCATACCTATACGATGGAAAGAAAGGGTTCAATGACAAGAGAGAAATGGCAGAAAAACTTTACCATGCGTTTGACCATAGTATGGTAAGTATTGAAGTTAAATCATGGGTGAAGATTGCCGGCATTATTTTCCACCTGGTTGATATTTAGTACTTCAAGTTCAATAGTCATTACTTTATTTTCAAAGAAGTTAGATTATTTTTCTAAAAATATAAGAAGGGGGTAGAAGCAATTAATGTCTTTTAAGGAGGTGAAACATGCCAGAGTATAGAAGAAAAAAAGGTAGCGATACATGGCATTGGTGTAAAAACTGTTCTAACTGGCCTACTTCGGACTATGACGTAAGATATACAAAGCCGACTTCTGGTGAATTTGATAACGAGTGTAAAGCAAAAGAAAAGTCTGGGAATTGTAAAAATTAGTTTCTCTACCCCCTTCTTAACTATTCATATCCCAAATACCTTATAGCGAGTTTCTTCAAATCTTCGGGCAGTGTCAGGATTTTTGTGTAGATGGGTAATCGCCAGTAGTTAGTATTTCCCCCCATCCCCCTCCGTAAGGGATGTTGTAAAACACATCAAGAATTAGATAACCATTTTAAATGCAGTATCAACCATTAAATGCAAAGCTTTCTCTTTAAACTCATCTATTTTTATTTGCGCAATACCTTTTTGTTTCAATACCTGCATTTCGAATAAATCCTTTTTGGCTTTGAGAAGCCATTCAACATCTTCTTTTGTGAGCTCCCCTGATTGCATCTGTTCTGACCAACGCTCAATGTCTTCCATAATAATGTCGAAAAACTTTCTGCTGTCCTGAACAACTTCAAACGAAAAGCCACCAAATGTATCAATTGCCAACTCCCTGATTCCATCTTCAACAATTTCAAAATACTTTTTTGCGTTCATTGTTTGTCAACCTATTCTATTCATTTGGCGGTTTGATTTTATGACTTTCGAGCCCAATAATCGTATCATATGCATCTGATATTATATGCTTGGCTTCATCAATGAAAACTTGATTTAGTTTTTCTTGTTTCTTCCAGCGGTACATGAATCCGCCCAGCAGATTTCGATCAGGAGCTTTCATTATTTCCCATTGCGCTGTCGTATATTCATTGTTTGGCCGTCCTTTGGCATATTCGTAAGCTTTTTCAATTCTGTTCAATAATGCTTGCACATCTTCTTCATAATTTTCATATGGCTCAGTTGCTTTATTCATCAAAGATAAGGAATCAACTTTTAAAGAAGTAGCTTGTTCATATGCAACGGGCGAGAAATATGCGGATTGCGGTGCGCATGATATAAAAAGTAAAACAACCAGCAAAGAATGACTGATAACAGAAATTGATATTTGCAATCTCGAATTAAATGGAGAATTCAACATGGGAAATATACTCGTGTTTAATGGTTCTCATATTTTAGCATATATTTCGGCGTTACTATCTCTAGTCTCTATTTCCTGCTCTTCCAATCGAGCAGTATACTATATATTACCAAAATACAAAACTTTTATTATGTAATGCTTCTTGTATTAATTGATATTACCCTTTTGGAGGAAACGGATCATTCCCATGACTATCTTTACGCTGGATTTTTCCACCCTGTCCATGGATATAAAACTCTGTTCCTTGATTACTACTGATTTCCCGTCCGGCATCAATAGCATCCTACTTACGGTCAAAATTGCCGCTGGACCGCTCTGAACCACCCCTTCTTACATCCCAACCGCCATCCGGATTATGAACCACGTGATGAGAGCCTTTCTTACTCATAACATTTTCTCCTTCAATTCAAGTTGGCTAATTTTACATAAATAGTTTCGAATGAAGATTTTCTAATACTCGGAAAGAAATATCTATGGCGCGTAATACTTCTTCTTGTGTTACTCTTATTTCACGACCTTTTTTCTCGGCCGCGACAGCTTTCTCTAAATATTTTTTATCAATTACTCCAAGATTATGAGTAATTGGATGGCGCTTTTCAAAAGCTTCACATACAAAGTCAAACTGTTCGGATGTTAAACACTCAAAGAGAGAAAGTTGTAGACGATTTCGAATCAATTCTTCAGCTCGTTTGGGATTTTGAAAGCCATTTTTGATTTTATTCTCAAATACTAGTTGGATCTTCTCACTAGTTTCTCCTTTACCTTGAAGATATCTTAGATAAAAAGCCTTTAACACTGCTTCAAATATTGATACTGTATCTTCTAGACAGTTTTCCATATCACGTGCAGCTATTCGATGTCCAAGTTCTTTCTGTCTTCTGTCAATGTCTCCGAGCATTACTCTAACTACATCATACTCTGCATTTACGTGAGTCATAAAAATATCTTTTCCACAATCAGGGCACCAGATTGCCAATCCAAAAACCGCATGGTTAAGTCCACAGTTTGGACAAATGACCATACGCAAGACTTCCTCCTCAAAAGGTCTTCTCACATATGGAGGGCGACTTGGCTTATAACTCAATTCCATTGAAAACATCCCTCCACCAATTTTCTTCTTTCCTGATGAACCGATACCTAAAGCATCTTTCATCATTCGTTCGATACCCTGATGAGCTTCACGCATCATAATATCGTTTGCATATCTCATTTGCTCTTTTGTGACAAAACTATTTGGTTCATCTTCATGTCGGCAATAAGGGCAATACACAACTGATTGTACTCCCATTATCCCTGTACCAGGTTTGAGCTTGAAATAGCCTGGAGAACAACTATCGTTCGGACATTCACGAGCAAGGCGTCCATGTTCATCTGTGTTTAAAGGAATCTGGAATTGATATGAGTCTCGCCCAGTTTTCTTGATGTTGTATTGTCCACCTTGTTTGAAAAGGTTCTCACTCATGCGAAATCCCCTTTCATTTTGTTTTAACTTTCACTTCGCTAATCAGTAGTTTCTGCATCAGATCTTTGGGGGACTCTATAGTATTCAACAGTTATTCAAAACGCATAAGTTTCTTATAACAAGCTTCGGGGTTTTCTGATTTTCAATGGAAGGCAACCAAATCAATAGACCATTAATGATCTGCCCCCATCCTATGGACAGGATGTTAATTTAGTAAATACTGGTATCTGTAGTTGATGAGTGGTTCCTCCTGATCCCCCCGCGGGGGGATCGCCGACGTCAGGTATTCTGCATATTCTTCCGGTGTCAGATAGCCCAGCGAACTGTGCGGGCGAACTTCATTGTACTTCCTTCTCCAGGTTTCTATAATCTTCCGTGCCTCTGTAAGCGAGCCGAACCAGTTCTCGTTCAGGCATTCATTCCGCAGTGTTCCGTTGAAGCTTTCCACAAAGCCGTTCTGCGTGGGCTTACTGGAGCCGGATATTGTTACGATACGCCCACTCGTCAAGCCGCTTGCCGGTGAACTCCGGGCCGTTATCCATAAGCAGGCTTTGTGGTTTGCCGTGCATCTCCACCACCTGATCGAGTGTCCGGGCAACCCGCTCGCCCGACAGTGAAGTGTCCACCTCGATCCGCAGGCATCTTCGGGTGCAGTCATCGATGATGTTCAGCATCCGCAGTTTCTGCCCCCGTGCCGTCGCATCATGCACGAAGTCCATCGACCACCGGGCGTTGATCTGCTTCGGAGCTACCGGCTTCTCGCCACGCCATTTTGCAGTCCGCTTGCGTTTCCGCTGCCTGATCTGCAACCCCTCCTCCCGGTAGATACGGTACACCCGTTTGTGGTTGTCCGTGAAGCCCTCACGCCTCAGCACGGTCATCAGGAAGCGGTAGCCCCACCGTCGGTGCTCTGCCGCCGCCTCATGCAACGCCTGTCGAAGCGGCCCGTCATCATTTCGCACTGCCTGGTAATAAAAACTGCTTCGCTCTATCCCCACCAGCCCGCAGGATCGTACCGTGCTCAGCTTATGCGCTGATGCCGCATATTCCACTGCACGACGCTGCTCCGCAGGCTTTACCAGTTTTTTGAGTTGATGTCCTGCAGTACCTTGATATCCAGCGCCTGATCCGCTATGATCTGTTTCAACTGACGGTTCTCACGCTCCAGCTCCTTGAGCCGACGTGCCTCGCTGACCTCCATGCCACCATACTTCGACTTCCAACTATAGTATGTCTGCTCACAGATACCATGCTTCCGGATCAGCTCTTTCACCGTCAGCCCGCTCTCACGCTCCTTCAGTATCCTGATGATCTGCTCTTCCGTAAATCGCTTCCGCATGTCGAGCCCTCCTTGCTTGCAGTATACAAGAATTTACTCGATTAGCAAACCGTCCAGTTCCAGGGGAGCAGATCATTAACAGTAGATGATGTAGTCCGAACCTTGTGTCACCATTAGAGAGTCTTTATTTCCATTCCATCTATTCCTGTTCTCTGTGATTTTTTATTCAATATTCGCTGATATTTCTTTGGTGCCAGATCATATGGAAGCTTAGTCTTCGTTGTTCTAATAATATATTCCGCAATTTGAATGTAATCATGCATGAAACCATCTGCGTTTTGGTATTTCTTTATATCTAATAATCTCTCACTATGACAATATCTTAACCGTAATCCGCTTTCACAAGGGCAGTCGTGGTGTCCGCGATAACTATCATCTATAAGTAATTTCAAGAATCTCAACACAATAAAAGCATCATCTATGTCAAGCAATTCATAGTAGTATTCAAGAATACCTTTACCTCCATGCGATAGCTCCCCAAAAGGCATTACCCCATGCTTTTTTTTATAACTGAATGAGTACAGAAACGGTATAACACACTCATGTAAAAAACCCAATAATGTGGCTGTCTGTGCAAATTTTCGCTTTATTTCCAGTGGAGCTCCTAGACAGAGGGCTTCATTTGGATTCGTATGGAAATCCTTCGGAATCCGCCCGCCGACTTCTTTAACTAATGGTGGTTTTGAAGGATATTCTGGTGGTATGATTAGTTCAATAACGTATTCGTCTTCGATCTTCTCCGTGTTATATATTGCGGATAAAGTGATTTTGCCTCTCACACACCAAACATCAGGTTTTAATTGCGTAAGTTCCAATCCAGGATATGATGCAATCAAATCATCATACTGCGCATGGATTACTTTTTCCAGTTTCTCACTACTCATTACATTTCCAAGGTTTACTGGGATTCTTTATCTGGACATGCGGAGACTCGACAGCAAGCATTATACCAGCATTCGAAGCAGCCTGTCGCATCATGCGTTCGCCAAATCTCGGCATCAGTGATTCGGTAAGTTCACGAACATCCCTCTTACGAAGAGCTTCATCGATATCCTGGCGAACCTGATATATCCACTTTTTAAACTTTGCTTCTCGTTGAGGATGCTCACGCCATTTATCTGCGTAATTCTCCTTCGGATTGACCGGATTGAGAATCTCGCCGTGGCATGATTCGAGAATAGTGATCATACCATTCACAATATTATCCAGTGCTGCAGCTAGGCCTGCTTCATTGTGATACGATCTGCCGGCAAGAGTCGTAATGATAATGGATACAGGCTTATCAACGTCGTCATGTTCGAACATGATATCCCGATGCCGTTTCAGAATCTGAACAGATCGTTGAAGCGGAGTTTTCACAGCATAATATGGCACATCGTCTATACTTGCCAAATGCCGTTTTTCCATCAGCATCAAGCGTTGTTCATCATACTGAACTCTCATGCAATAACGAAACCACTCTGCATATCCTTTGGGATTACTGCAAGGCCATTCAGTTGAAACTCTGCGATAATTTGCGTGCTTTCTGTCTGTAATACAAATACCAGTATTAGCCCATGCTTCCGGTACTTGAGACTCTCTCAGCATGCGCCTGAAATCCTCGTCAGGTATCGCGGGGAGAATGTCTATATGGAATTGTGTACCATCGGCATAATGCAGTGTCCAACAACGTCGCCCTTCTTCTCTATCGAGCATTCTATTGTAGTCCTTATTGCCTTTTAGCCTGTTCCCGACAGCCTGTTTCAATTGCTCCTGTGTTAAACTTTGTTTGGAGACAGCAAGTTCACACACAAGATCGATATCATATTCATCAGAATCCGTGATTGGTTTAATTACTGTTCCGAGATTGAATGAGCCTTGCGGATATATCTCGGGCATATATAGAGCTAATGGAGAGCCCTCTTTACCCAGCCATTCCCCAACGGCTGTATACCTGTCTTTCGCTTCTTCATATCGACTTTCGGGTATATCAAGAGAATCTGCGAGACCTTTGAGCAATTGATTTAATTGAGTCCTATTATTGCTAAACATACATTGTCTCCGTGTTATGAATGATATGGATGAAATACTGGTGCCTTATAATCCATGAACGTACTTTTGAATAAAGGGGAGAAATGTCGGCTCTCATGCGCGGCCTTTGATATCAATTCTTCAACAGAAAGTTTATCCAGTGCAAACAAACCATCAGGTACTTTAGGGTCCAACCGACATATTCTATCTTTCCCTAATAAATGCAGGGCTTGTGTATTTGCGCCAATGCTTTGGCCGCGCATAATCACTTCAACTGCTTCTTTCTTCCATTGCCATAGCCCCCCATTGTCAAGATTTTTTGCTCGACCTTTAATTAGATCTGTAGTCCCCAAACTTAGAACCCGTATAGCCTCAAGAGGCACATCAAGTAAACTGATTGCTTCGATTATCCCTACCATCGTTGGATTATTCGCCCATACTCCGCCATCGACCAACCGAACATCGTCGACCTCGCGAAAACAAGGGAAATAAGTTGGTGCAGCGCTGGTTGCCATTGCAACTTTCCAAATTGGTACTTTATAATCACGTCTGAGCCGTTCGTGATGAGGAGTTTTAAAAAGATAAACATCATCCTCACCAATATTATATGAGGGTATCACCAGGCGCTTGGTACAATCTGAAAGTTTTTTATTCTGAAAGCATTCTTGAAGGGCGTGTCTCAATGGAGATGAGTCATATTTGCTTTTAAAGCAGTTTTGAAAAAAACTCCATATTATCTCAAACTTTGAATGGCCTACACCACCAAAAATCTCAGGCCCCTTCTTGACGTAAAATTCAACTATCTCATGAGGCCTCATCCCCGTGGCAAGGCCTAATGCTATGATTCCTCCTGTGGACGTACCTACAATTAGGTCGAAATGATCCGTGATGGTGATATTAAAATCATCTTCCAAATAGGACAATATAGCAGCAGAAAAAATCCCTTTTATACCGCCGCCATCAAGAGACAATATTTGAAAGCGATTGGTCATCATCTCAGTTCTTCCGTATGATCATTCGGACAAGTTTGGTTTTAATAGTTTTAAAATAATATAATTAGCAAAATAATGGCCAATTGTATCAATACGTTCATATTTTTAACCAATTACCGCAAGAACAACCAGTTATAAAAGTTATTGAGTTATAGGTGAATGCAAGCACGACTGCCTATATGGCACCATTGATGGCAAATAGGCATATTTTGTGGCGTTGTGACAGCCATACAACAATATGCAGTAGGATGTTCCAACCTGTGTAGTGTCTAATGAGGCCTATATGCAAAACGTTCATGTAAGTTATAATATTCATAATTGGTATTTTATTCTTGATTCTATCAAATAGTAGAATTACTTTATTTTTGATAAAGTTAGAGGATACATGCTTATTTTCAGATTTCTAAAAGCACAAAGTCTCTGAACATTAACGAACGATGTATAACCTATCCTTGTTCATAGTTATATGCCGTTCAAATCAGAGAATTTGCCATTTGATTGTGCAAAATTTACTTTTTACTCGGCATTATACAATAGAAGAGGCATGATACATCTATGTATGCAACGGAAGACGAAAAAAATCTTTTCGATCAGGAATTTTGGAGACATATTTATCCGGTAATTTGCGATTACGCTATATTATATATCCATTATTATGGACTATCTTCAGACATAACTAAAGATATTGTTCATGAAGCAATAACTCGTGTTTTAATAGAAAAGCGTAAATGGGACCCAAATAAAACACAGTTTCTTCCTTATCTCAAAGGTGTAATAAAAAGTTTAGTAAGTCATTATTATGAATCTGCTTATCAAAAGAAACGAATTAGGGGTTATCAATCACAAGATGACAAATCTACTAATTTTGAAGATACAGCCGTAAGCACGGATTTTACTTCCCAGCAATATCTTGAAAGAACTGACCTTGAAAAATTTCTATGGGATGAGGCTGATGGCGATGAAGATATGCAGCTTGTACTACTCTGTATTTTTGAAGAAAAACGTCGAAGCGAGATTTCTGAGGAACTTAATCTTCCACTTAACGAAGTGGATAACATATTGAAACGAATACGGCGGGCTACAATCAAGTATTTAAATGGAAGTGAATAAACGAGGTTATTCTATGTCCACACAACAATCAAGGCCATCTCAGATTAAAAAAATAAACCATTTGTTTGAAGTCATATCTGAATCAGTAGAAAACAATGTGGATGCATTGAGAGAATCTCTTGCTGAAGAAGGATATAATTATGATGATTTCGTTTCAGAAGGATTGCAATTCATCCATTCATTGGAAAGGGAAATGCGCTTTGACAATGCAAGAAAGAACCAAAATCGATTAATGCAATTACTGAATGAAGTAAGAACCAGCACATATATGGGAACTAAGGAGGAACTGTTAGCAACTTTAAAAACTATGTTTTCTGGAAATCTTGCGGCGGCCTATTTCCAAAAACTAGAATTGATTCATGAAGCAGATTTAAAGAAAATTATTAAAGAAACAGAGATTCTTGAATTATTTTCAGATGAATTAAAAAGTGAAGATGACAATGAATGATTCGCCTTATCCAAAAGCTATCGCCGCTGCATCGAAAATTATTGATAGCTTACATATTACTACTCCTGAGCATATTGATATCGAAGCAATTGCAGGGGATCTTAACGCTTTTGTTAAATATGACTCAATAGAAGGTTCATCTGCAAGATTAGTTAGACGCGGCTCTATAGGGCTGATAACTGTCAGCGACAATATTAAAGAGACAGGACAAAAGCGTTTTGCAATTGCACATGAACTTGGTCATTATGTTTTACATCAATCTCAAGATCAATTGTTAGACTGCACAGAAAAAATGTTTTTAAGTTGGTATAAATCAAGACCCGAAGAACCAGAATCTAATACATTTGCTGCAGAACTATTAATACCGTCACAAATTTTTAAAACTTATTGTAAAGAATTATTGCCCAGTTTTAGTGAAGTTAGTGATTTGGCTGCTAGGTTTAATACTACCCTTACTGCAACAGCCATTCGTTATGTCGATTATACACCACATCCATGTGTTTTGGTAGTGAGTGAAAATAAAAAGGTAAAATGGACTCATTGGAGAAAAGATTTTCCATATCGATTAATACCTAAAGGTAGAGAGATTCATGAAGAATCATGTGCAAACGATTTTTTTTCTAAAGGTCAGGTACCCATGAAACCTGAAGCTCTTTGTGGGGATATCTGGCTGGATGATTGGCGATTAGGCAGCAAGCTAATATTGTTCGAACAGGCAATGGCGTTACCAAGGTATAATGCTGTATTAAGTCTTATCTGGGCCGCAGATTGAGAATGTCTTAATTATGATGGGAATACAATTTAGGAGCTATTCATGAATAATTTCAGCGAAAAAGCCAGCTTTATATGGTCTGTTGCCGACCTCCTGCGCGGACCTTATCGTCCGAACCAATACAAGGATGTCATGTTGCCGTTAACGGTGTTACGGCGGCTTGATTGTGTACTGGAACCCACAAAGGATGAAGTCATCAACAAGCAGAAAGAGCTTTCAGGTGGGAAAGTTAAAAATCTCGATTCGATTCTCTGCCGCGTTACAGGCTTTCCATTCTATAACACCAGCAATTTCACATTCGAGAAACTCAAAGGTGATCCAAATAACATTGCCGCAAACCTTACGAATTATATCAAGGGTTTCTCCTCTCGCGCTCGCGAAATACTCGACCACTTCGGTTTTGAAGAGCAAATCGCAAAACTTGATAAAGCCGATCGCCTGTTTCTAGTTGTTGCAAAATTCTGCGACATCGACTTGCACCCAAACGTTGTCGCGAACATCGAGATGGGTTACATTTTTGAAGAGCTTATACGGCGATTCAACGAAGCTTCTAATGAAGAGGCTGGTGACCATTTTACTCCCCGTGAGGTTATTCGTTTGATGGTAAACCTTCTGTTCATGCCTGACAACGATATTCTTACCACCAAGGGCATAGTGAAAACCCTTTATGACCCAGCTTGCGGTACTGGCGGTATGCTTTCTGTTTCTGAGGAGTATGTGCGCGAACTCAATCCGGATGCTACCTTGGAAGTTTTCGGACAGGATTACAATAACCAGGCATATGCGGTTTGCGGCTCTGATATGATGATTAAAGGGCAGAACATTGAGCATATCGCCTTTGGTAATAGCTTCACCAACGACCGTTTTTCTCCTCTGAAATTCGATTACATGCTGGCGAATCCGCCCTTTGGTGTTGAGTGGAAGCCAGAGGCTGATTTTATCCGAAAAGAGCACGAGGAGCAGGGATTCGGCGGCCGTTTTGGAGCTGGCCTTCCACGTATCAATGATGGCTCTCTAATCTTTCTCCAGCACATGATTAGCAAAATGAAAAACCCAAAAGAAGGTGGCACACGGCTTGCCATTGTATTTAATGGTTCGCCGCTATTTACTGGTTCTGCCGGATCAGGGGAGAGTGAAATCCGTCGTTGGATTATTGAGAACGACTGGCTTGAAGCAATTGTAGCACTACCTGACCAACTTTTTTACAACACTGGCATCTATACCTACCTTTGGATTGTCACAAACAGGAAAGAGCCTGGCCGCAAGGGCAAAATTCAACTTGTTAATGCTACATCATTTTTCAAAAAAATGCGCAAGAGTCTCGGCAACAAACGCAACGAAATATGTGAGGAACAGCGCAACGATATCACCCAACTCTACGGCAGTTTCATGGACTGCGAACATGTTCGAATCTTTGACAACCATGATTTCGGTTACAGTCGCATCACTGTTGAGCGGCCGTTGCGCCTCAATTTCATTGTCAACCACAACAGGATAGAACGGGTAAAATTAACAAAAGCGTTTCAAAATCTTGTCATCAGCATGAAGAAAAATAAGGCAAGCGCGAGAGTGGATATTGCAGAAGGTCTTGCTATCCAGGAAAGTATAAATGACGCATTGCAATCACTCGCGTCTGATACAATCTATCAAAACCGTGAATCATTCACAAGGGTACTGAAAAAGAAGTTCAAGGACTTCGGACTGTCATTGCCAACTGCTCTCTTTAAAGACATTCTCATGGCACTTTCTGAGAGAGATGAGAACGCTGACACCTGCACTGATGCAAAAGGTAATCCTGAGCCAGATTCTGAACTGCGAGACAATGAGAACGTGCCGCTAAAAGAGGATATCGATGAGTATATGAAGCGCGAAGTTCTGCCCTATGTTCCAGATGCCTGGGTAGACACATCAAAAACAAAGACCGGTTATGAGATTAATTTCAACCGCTATTTTTACAAGTACACACCACCGCGGCAACTTGAAGAAATCGAAACCGATCTAAAGCAGATCGAGAAGGAAATCGCTGATATGCTCACGGGGATGATTTGATGAACCGGGATTTCTACGACTTTTGCTACGACCAATATAAACAAGAGATGAGTGATGCAGACAATCTGTATCAGAAGGCTGGCATTCTGCTTGTAGTTATACCATTACTTGGTACAATTACAGTTAAAATGAGCAGAATAGATATTCTATCTCTTTGTTTTTTAAGAGTTAATATGTTCCTGTTCTATTTGGCATTTCTTATTACATCCGTTGCGTTGACTATCAGTGTTATATTTCTTTTATTCTGTATCCATCCCCGTCAATATAAGAATCTCGGAAGTATAGATGTGTGGCATAAATGGAGAGATGATTATAAGAAGTATCTCGATGACAAGGGAGAGAGCATCAAAGATACTGATTCTATCGGTGATGCTATGTACGAGAATATCACCCTTAGGTTAATTGAAGCCCAACCCATAAATGCCAAAATCAATGAAAAACGCCGCAAAGCATTCAAACGATCCATACAATCAACAACTGTTGCACTAATTTCAATTGGTTTGCAAACATTTTTTAGCATCATTCTCAAAATACCAAGGAGTATGAAAATGGCAGACGATAAAAAGGAAGAAACTCCAACACCCCCACCGCCACCTCCACCGAACAAGAACAAAACAGTCGAACATACTGGTGAATATTATTCTCAAAGAGGAAATAATAATGAGTGAAGGAAATCCTACTCAATCAAGTAATACTGGGAGTGGTTCAAATGAAACTCCACCTCCCCCACCACCAAACACAGTATCAACGAGGGACAGTACTCCTCCACAACCCCAAAAAATAGGGAAGTAACGAAAACCGGACCAGGATTAATAAGAAAATAGATTTTGTTCGTTATGGCAAGATTGGCATACCATATTAATTATGACACTTTGAATAAGGGGCTAACTCCTGATGGGGAATGTTGCCCAACACTATAGACGAGCATCTTATAAGGCATACAAACCGTCCGGTATTGAATGGTTAGGCGATGTTCCTTGCGAGTGGCGATTAGAACGTCTCCGTTTCTGTATAAAAACCAATCCTTCTAAATCGGAAATAAATGATTTTAACAGCAATGCTTTGGTGTCATTTGTTCCCATGGAGGCAGTCGGAGAATACGGAGGACTACAACTTAATCAGCGGAAACCTCTCGATGAAGTCGCTAATGGGTACACCTATTTCAGAAATGGTGATGTGTTAGTCGCTAAGATCACACCCTGCTTCGAGAATGGGAAAGGTGCAATTGCGGCTGGCTTAGAAAAAGGTGTTGGATTCGGTACAACTGAACTTCATGTTCTTCGACCGGATTTGAAAATTGACAGACGCTTCCTCTTATACGTCACTATCAGCCATGCCTTTCGACTCATCGGAACTTCATATATGTATGGAGCTGGAGGCCAGAAGCGGATACCAGAGAATTTTATCAAGGATTTCTGGCATCCCTTACCTTCTATCGATATCCAACGCGTCATCGCCGCCTTTCTCGACCGCGAAACCGCCCGTATCGATGCGCTCATCGAGAAAAAGCAGCGGCAAATCGAACTCCTCCAGGAGAAGCGCGCCGCCCTCATCAGTCATGCAGTCACCAAGGGCCTTGATCCCAACGTCAAGATGAAGGATTCTGGCATTGAATGGCTGGGGGAGATACCGGAGCATTGGAGAGTATGCAAAGTAAAATATCTTGCAACAAAGATAGGGAGTGGTAAAACACCCAAAGGTGGAGCAGAAGTATATATTGATTCAGGCATCATGCTTCTCCGCAGTCAAAATGTCCATTTCGATGGCTTAAGGCTTGATGAAGTCGTATTCATAGATTCCGATGTTGATTCGGAAATGGCAAGTACTCGTGTTAAACATGGAGACGTGCTACTGAATATCACGGGGGCTTCTCTCGGTCGTTGTTCTCTAGTTAATGAAGAAATTGGAGCAGCAAACGTCAATCAGCACGTATGTATCATTCGTGCTCGACATGATATTGTATATTCTAAATATCTCTATTCGAGTATATGCTCCAATCTTGTTCAATCTCAAATCTATGCCAATGAGAATGGAACATCACGTGAGGGATTGAATTTCCAGCAGGTGGGAGATTTATTAGTGATTTTACCACCAAATCTCGACGAACAAAAAAATATCGCGAGCTTTATAAACACACAGACTCAACGAATCGATCTGATTATAGCAAATGTGCTTCAAAGTATCGCAACGCTTAACGAGTATCGCACAGCCCTTATCTCGGCAGCAGTAACAGGTAAGATCGATGTGCGAGAAAATATAGATACGAACGTAAATAAGTTATCGACACTTTATTCAATAGGATATGCCTCTCACACTCTTGCTGAGTTTTTTGCAATTCTGAAATTACATCGCATTACAGCTATTGCGGATGTTCGATCCCAGCCTTACAGTCGCTTTCCTGATTTTAATCGCGAAGTTCTATGTGAGAAATTAAAGGCCGAGGATATCGAATATGTTTTTCTGGGAAATGAACTCGGCGCACGACGTGAAGAGCAGGAGTGTTATGTAAACGGACAGGCTCGATACGAGAGGATTTCTGAACTGCCGATATTCCAAGACGGAATTAATCGTCTCAAGAAAGGTATTGAAAAATACTCAATCGCTCTGATGTGTGCTGAAAAAGAACCACTGGATTGTCATCGAACAATATTGATTAGTAGATATTTAAAAAACATGGGCTTTCAAATAAAACACATTCTAGCTGATGGTAGTGTTGAAAATCATATACAGATAGAAAAGCGACTCGTTCAAAGAATGAAGCTTGGCTCTGATCTTTTTGAACATAATTTGTCTGAAGAAGAATTGATAGAACGTGCCTATCTTAAAAGAGGACAGGAGATTGCATATACCCTAAAGAGGGAGAACAATTCCAATGACTGATTTTATTGATAATTCCAACAGCCAGACAATAAAAATATTTACAATAGGTTTTGCTGGTAAATCAGCAAAAGAATTTTTTGAAAAACTCCAAAAAGCAGGCGTCACGCGATTAATAGATATTCGCTTGAATAATGTATCACAACTTGCGGGGTTCACGAAAAAGCGCGATTTGGAATATTTTCTTCGGGTCATCGCAAGTATAGACTACATACATGAGTATAGACTTGCACCAACAAAAGAAATTCTCGATGGTTTTAAGAAAAAGTTAATCAATTGGAATGAATACGAAAAACGCTATTACAATTTAATACATCAACGCCAGCTTTTTGAACATTTCAAGCCAGAAGATTTTAATAATGCATGTTTATTATGCAGTGAGGAAAAACCAGATTACTGCCATCGTCGTTTAGCAGTGGAGTACTTAAAGCAAAAATGGGGAAATCTGCTAATTATACATCTCTGATGAGGTTTGCGATGTTAACGCGAATGCTTTGTCTTGCTAATTCAATCAGGGAAAATGGACGGTGTGTAGCTGGAATTGATATTGATACTGGCGAGTGGATTCGCCCTGTACCACAAAGTTGTGGTTGTATACCAGCATTTCGTACAATGGTAAAAGGAGAGCAGCTTGCTGTTCTTGACGTTGTCAAAATTGAACTTAATGAGGACTCGTTAGAGACTAATTTTCAGTGTGAAAATCGAGTTATCCTTGATTGGAATTGGAAATTAATAGATAGGTTTAAACCGAAGGATGTGATTGGATACTGTGATAATACTGCACCTATTTTATATTGTACAGGTGACAGAGTTGATCCGATAATATTTAATTCATTATCACCTGGTGAATGGAAATCTCTCCAATTAGTAAAACCACAAAATTTAAATTTCTACAGAGATGATTTTAATAGAAGACGCTGGAGAGCACATTTTAATGATATAAATGATAATGGTTACTATCTTAAAATAACGGACCCAGTCATTAGCAGTCGGCTTAACATTGATGAAACAATTAATAGTAATTCTTTATTAACAATAAGTTTAGCGCAGCCTTGGTCCCCTGACAATAATACCCCGGAAAGGTGTTATAAACTTGTCGCGGCTATCATTGAACTATAACTGAGCGGCCTAACTTGCGATAGAGAAATATGGAGGTATTAAGAGTGAATAGAATAAAAACAGGCGAAGGGCTTCCATTAGCACGACTAAACATGGTCATTGCGAGTCTTTCCCCATTATTCATTCTATGGGCGGTACGAGGAATTCCAAATATTCCTGATTGTATTCTCATATCAGCCTGCACCGGTCTAATTGTCTTACCTAATATGGTTTTATTTGGACGGTTGGTTTTTGCAGTTAAAGCCTGCGATGTGCAGACCAAAAAAATAGGCACAACCGAGGACCATCGCGATCATTTGCTCGTTTATCTTTTCGCAATATTATTACCATTTTGGGATGCGGGGTTAAATAATGCGCGGAATATCGTGGCTGCTATTGTAGCTCTGGTGTTCATAATCTTTTTGTTTTGGCATCTCAATTTGCACTATATGAACCTTATCTTTGCAATGATGGGATATCGTGTGTTTTCAGTTCACCCTACTGATAGTGGGAATGCCGTATCAGGTGAAGATGTATTTGTATTGGTTACGAAGAGGTCATCATTACCTACCGGATTGGAATTATCGGCCTTCCGTATCAGCAATCACGTTTTCTGGGAGAGGAGGTCTGACTAATGAGCTTCGTTGACCTTCAGAATATTCAAACTGTCGAATTTGGTGTCTGTTGTGGAGATGAAGATGATGAAAATTATTTCCTTGTACCAGTTGATGTGACTGTGCAGAATGCGTTAAAAGAAATGGCATATAGTACGGCATCTCAGATTAATTGTTTTCAAACCAATCTTGACCTACAGTTTTATGAGCCTGCGGAAAAGTATGGCGCAATAGAAAAATTGAGATATCCAGTTCATGATAGTGATAGTGATGGGGATATTACTCCTGTACGGCTTTTCGTTGCAAATAACCTATCGACAGCAGAGAATGGTCTTAACTATCCAACTGAAATTATCTTCTATTTCGCTTTTTTTCGAGACCAGGAAGATAGGAAATTACTTGCCATAAGACGTGCGACTCAATTCAAGGGCGTATTAAAATCAAAAGGCCGATTAATTCATTGGCTTGATAACACAATGAAAGTGGTTGAGGATGATGTATTCAAGCTGGATCAAGACTTTGACTATCTTGTAACAGATGATGAGATATATATTCTTCGGCCAAATGGCTTTGAGTTCACTGCAGCTATCGATGAACGTTTATTAGAAAAGTCAATTCAAAACACGCGAGAACTCCAGAACGTAATTCCGTTCGTCCAATTCGAGTTTTTGACCGAATATGTAAGTAAACACAAGAGAGCAGCACGTTTGGTGGCAGCAATACGTAGTCGCAACGATCTATGCTATATAACAAAAGAGTCTTTAAGAGCAGTTTGCGACCAAACAGGTATTGTTTTGGAAGAGATTGATGGGAAATTACAACCAATGAATGGTCAGGAAATACATTTCCTAATGTTGCTCGATCGCAGGCGCTATTGTCTATCGTTAATTGATAATTCACCTGAGACTTACGAAGCAGCAAGCCGACGCAAGGTCTAAGGCAAAATATGACTGTTGATTTCAAAGAAAAGACTTTTGAATCCGCCATCGAACACAACTTGACCACTTCAGGCGGTTATGAGAAAGGTAACCGGGATGGCTTCGATCCGGAATGCAGTCTATTTCCTAATGACGTTATCGCATTTATTCAAAGGACTCAGCCCAGGGAATGGGAATACCTTACAAGCATCCAAAAGGACAAATCCGAAGAAACGTTTCTTGACGACCTCTGCCGGGCGCTCAACTCTGACCACGAAGGTTGCCTTTCCGTTCTGCGACGCGGATTCAAATGTTTTGGCAAACTCTTTCGTGTGGCCTATTTCGCTCCGGCAAGCAGCATGAATCCGGATACACAGAAACTATACGCTGCCAATCAACTCTCCATCACGCGGCAACTGCGATACTCAAACAGGCATGGCAACACCCTCGATGTAACACTGGCTATAAACGGTATCCCTGTAGCCACACTGGAACTCAAGAACCCCATGACCGGCCAGACATGGCGTAATGCGATAACACAGTACAAGAACGACCGCGATCCCTCAGAACTCATCTTTCAATTCAAGAAACGCGCACTTGTCCATTTCGCTGTTGATACTGATGAAGTCTATATGACAACCCGTTTATCAGGCCGCAGCACCCATTTTCTGCCTTTTAACAAAGGCTGCAATGATGGATCAGGTAATCCTGAAAACCCGAATGGTTATAAAACCTCTTATTTGTGGGAAGAAGTCCTTGAACGGCATAGCTTTCTCGATCTCTTGTCTCGTTTCATTCATCTGCAGATCGAGGAAAAGAAACTTGGCGGAAAACGGATTAGAAAAGAAACAATGATCTTTCCGAGATACCACCAATTGGATTGTGTCCGGATGCTCGTGGCTGACTCTCGTCAGCATGGAGCAGGCATCAACTATCTCGTTCAGCATTCGGCAGGTAGCGGCAAATCGAACTCTATTGCCTGGCTAGCACATAGGTTGGCCAGTCTCTATAATGAGAAAGACGAGAAGGTATTTGATTCGGTAATCGTGGTGACTGACCGTGTTGTCCTGGATCAGCAGCTTCAGAACACAGTCTACCAGTTCGAACACAAACAAGGTGTAGTACAGAAAATTGACCTCAACTCAACTCAATTGGCTGAAGCTCTTGCCTCTGGTACACTAATCGTCATCACCACCCTGCAAAAATTCCCTTTTGTAACCGAGAAAATGGGTGATCTGCCTATGCGCCGGTACGCGGTTATCGTCGATGAAGCTCATAGTTCACAAGGCGGCGAGACAGCGACTGAACTCAAAGGAGTGCTTGCAGGAGCGGCGATCAAAGAAGAAGCCAGAACAAAAGCAGAGGAAGAAGGATTGCCCGACTACGAGGAAGAAATCCTCAAGACCATGGCCAAGCGTGGCCATCAGCCCAATATCAGCTTTTTTGCCTTCACTGCAACACCAAAATACAAGACTCTTGAAGTATTCGGAACTATGGGACCTGATGGCAAACCGCGTCTCTTCCACCTTTATAGTATGCGACAAGCCATCGAGGAAAAATTCATCCTCGATGTACTCCGAAATTATACTACCTACAAGACATATTACCGACTATTAAAATCCATCGAAGATGATCCCAAAGTAGAAAAACGCAAGGCAGCGCAAGCGCTGGCCAGGTTTATGAGCCTACATCCGCATAATATCGCCCAGAAAACCGAGGTAATGGTCGAGCATTTCCGTCATTTCACTATGCACAAAATCGGCGGCAAGGCCAAAGCGATGGTAGTAACTTCCAGCCGTCTCCACGCGGTCAGATACAAGCAGGAATTCGATAAATACATAGCCGTGAAGGGATACACAGGTATCAAGACGCTGGTAGCGTTTTCTGGCACAGTAATAGACCCGGATGCACCGAACATTGAATACACAGAAATCGGTATGAACAAGGGTATCCATGAGAAGGAGTTGCCTAAGCGCTTCAGTACAGAAGAGTATCAAGTGCTCCTTGTGGCTGAGAAATACCAGACAGGGTTCGACCAGCCACTCCTTCACACCATGTATGTTGATAAAAGACTCTCAGGCATTCAGGCTGTCCAAACACTCTCGCGTCTTAACCGTATTTATTCTGGTAAGGAAGATACGTTTGTTCTCGATTTTGTGAATGAACCCGATGAGATTCTTAAAGCGTTCCAGCCATACTACGAACAAACCATAATTGGCGAACGAGCCGAACCGAAGCAACTTTATGAACTCCAGGCAAAGCTCGATGCAGAACAAGTCTATTACAAGTCAGAAGTAGAGGAATTCTGCAAGGTTTTCTACAAGCCCACGAGGAACCAGACATCGTCGGACCATGCGCGTATAAATTCCTGTATCGATCCGGCGGTGAGGCGTTATAACGAACTTGAGGAAGATGTCAGGAATGAGTTCCGAAAGACATTGGTTGCATTTAGAAATCTGTATTCATTCATGGCGCAAGTGATTCCGTTCCAAGACACGGATTTGGAAAAGCTCTATTCCTATATACGCTTCTTATTAACAAAATTGCCAAAGGGTGACCTCGGGTCTGTCTATAATTTTGACGACGACGTGGTTCTCAAATACTATCGTTTACAAAAGATTGGGGAAGGATCAATCAAACTGGAAAGCGGCAAAGAAGAACCAATATCTGGTCCAATCTCTGTGGGAACTGGTATTGCCCGTGGTGATGAAATTGAGTTATCCAAACTGATTGATATCCTCAACGAACGGTTTGGTACTGAGTTTAAGCCTGGCGACCAATTGTTTTTTGAATCAATTAGAGAGGATGCTGTGGCTGATAGTACCCTCCGCCAAGCAGCTCTTGCCAATACTATGGAGAATTTCGGTTATGTTTTCCTCAAGGCACTTGAAGGTCTTTTTATTGACCGCATGGATCAAAACGAAGAAATCACTGCGAAGTTCATGAATGAGGATAAGTTCCATGAAGCAGTAAGTCAGCATTTGCTCAAGGAAGTCTATGAACAAATACGTGAGGCAGAGAAAATAATTTAATGACATTCATAATTAGGGATATTGTTGGCTGGAGGTTGTAAATAATGATTGATTTTGAACAATTGCGATTCAAGCAAGCTGTTTTTGAAGGTAAGCGTAAAAGTATTGACAATAATTTTAAAACGATTCAGAAGGAATGGAATAGATTTCTGAGAGTATTTCCCATAGAAAAAATAATGGGAATGTCTCTAGATGAATATGTTGTCGGGAAGGACTCAAAGGATTCATTTTGTTATTGGATTGAAAACAGACTTAATGCGTTGGGAAATATTCATGGGGCTACAGCATTTAAATTTGGTATATATTTTGGACGAACAAAATCAGACTCTACTTATAAATACAGATTCACACGTAAATTCGGCGATAATGAAAATGAAGCATTTCATAATGTTAAAAAAGAAATCATTAGCCTGTTAGATTCAGCGTTAAACAATAATATTGAAAACATTAAGAATAATAAGTTATCCCCGATGTTCAAGGGCAAATTATTGTTTGTATATTTCCAACAAGACTTTCTGAGCATATATTCTTATGACCATCTTAAATATTTCTTGAATTATTTTAACATTAAATATCATAGTAACTCTGACGAAATTGATATGCGAAGGTTATTATTGAATTTTAAAAATGAAGACGAGATAATGAAAGGATGGTCAACATTTGAATTTGGATATTTTTTATATGAAGAAATTGGATATCCGTTGAGGAAACGAGATATTCCAAAGGAATCACAGAAATATTATGAATTTGAAGAGGATTATCCAAATATTGATGATGTTAATCCATTGTTTTTAGAAATGAATATACACCCTGATAATATATCTGATTCAGAATCTATAGCTACAAAGCGGACCCCGAAAAAATTGGATTTTGAGAAACAAAATAACTCCTTTAGAGTAATTGGAACAAGAGGCGAAGAGATTGTTTTAAAAGCCGAAAAAGATTACCTCAGAAGTATCGGAAAAAGAAACTTGATAAAAGACGTAATACATGTCTCTGAAACTGACGACTCTCTTGGGTATGATATACTTTCATTTGATGAGAATGGAATAGAAAAATATATTGAGGTCAAATCTACTAAAGCATCACCTGGCACGAATATAAGTTTTATTCTTTCAAGTAACCAATATATGAAAGCCAAAGAACTTAATAATTATTATTTATACTTAGTATTTGATGTTAAAACAATGAATCCTCGTATTTGGAAAATCAAGAATCCCCTGAGTTATGAAAACAAAGGTCTTTCTTTAATTCCATCACAATATAAAGCAACAATTATTACATTACCAATGGATATTTAACCTACAAATAACAGAATACTTGTTATTGGAGAAATAGATGTTTCAGTGGATTGCTGAAAACAAAGAGTGGTTTCTTTCTGGTCTTGGTGGTTTAGTACTTTTGGGTCTTTTAGGAATAATAAAATACGGGTATCGGCGTTGGAAGGAAGGGCGAGTCAACGACAAACCAAATAAATCTGATAGCCCTGTTCAATATGTGAGAATCGGGCGAAATGGTTTTATTGATTTGTGTCCATCAATTATCATACGAATGTTTTTGAAACCAAAAAGAGTGCTTCCTAAGATTCATATAGGATTAAGAGAAGAATTACCTATTGATTTAAGACTTGATGCCGAC